>UMGT01008760.1_pt1 | contig 69543 bp, 69 predicted proteins | sample 1965351 | NCBI WGS metagenome assembly UMGT01 (sample SAMEA4836080, study PRJEB28245) | human gut metagenome | biome: gut microbiome; material: fecal sample | place: Denmark | collected 2008 | reverse complement strand
AAGCCGATCCGTGGTGTTGTCTGCATTTTACTAAATACAAATTTGTCTTTCTCTTAATTTCCTATTATACACCAAAATTATGAATATTTCTACCCGCCGTCTATTGACCTCAATTACGAGGGAAATAGGCGGCTTTTTTGTTTCTAAAAAAATATTTTCAAGAAATTTTTGAAAAAGGGGTGATTTTGGGTGTGCATTTTGACCCCCTTTGTCCAAATGAGTGAAGGGGTTAATTCCGAACCACGAAAAGGTCAGCCCATTCACTTGTATTTTGACAACTGAATAAATCATTCACTAAGACTTTAATTCTGATGATTTTAGCCACCTTATCGGGTACGCCGTGACTTCTGCATTGCAGAACAGCGAGAACTCCCGGTATAAGTAACAGGTTGCCCCTGTTACGGCGATGACAGTCAGAAGGATAATGATACTTCTCTACGGAGCTGGCGGAGTACCCGGCAGAGGTGAAATTCCTATGATACAGATTAGCAGTCTGTTCCTTAGTGACTTCCCGTGAGCTTTTTGCTCGGCAAGGGGTGTTGAGAACAAATATTGCCCGACCGGTTAGGAAATGAGCCGGTCAAGTACATAGCCATACTGCGATGGCTATGAATTTTACGAAAGGAGGACGCACAAAGTGTCGAACTGCAAAACGATTGCTATATGCAATCAAAAAGGCGGAGTTGGAAAGACGACCACCACGGTAAACCTCGGCGTCGGTCTTGCAATGCAGGGAAAGAAAGTGTTGCTCATAGACGCAGACCCACAGGGCGACTTAACCACCTGTCTCGGTTGGAAGGATACGGATAACTTGGGTATCACGCTTGCAACGAAACTCACAGATGTCATAAACGAAACGATGAATGACCCTACGGTCGGTATTCTGCACCACGACGAAGGTGTTGACCTTGTTCCGGCAAACCTTGAGCTTTCAGCAATGGAATTTAACCTTGTCAACGCAATGAGCAGAGAGACGGCATTGAGAAATTATCTAAGCGAAGTGAAGGACAAATACGACTATATCTTAATAGATTGTATGCCTTCCCTCGGAATGGTAACAATCAATGCTCTATCTGCGGCAGACAGCGTAATAATTCCTGTTCAGGCTCAGTATTTACCGGCAAAAGGTATGACGCAGCTTGTTCAGACCATTTCACGAGTTAAGAAGCGTATCAATCCGGGCTTAAAGATTGACGGTATGCTTCTCACTTTGGTGGATAGCCGTACCAACCTCGCCAAAAGCACGGTAGAAGCTCTGAGAGAGAACTTCGGTAGTCAAATCAAGATGTATCGAACATATATCCCGATTGCCGTAAAAGCCGCAGAGACTTCTTCCAAAGGCAAGAGCATTTTTGCCTACGAACCGGGCAGCACGGTGTCAAAAGCGTACACCGAATTTACAAAGGAGGTGTTAGCCGATGGCAGGAAGAAAGAGCGACTTCACTCTCACGAAGCTCGATGACTTATTTTCAACGCAGGAACAGAGAGATGAAGAAAAGCTTTCCAAAATCCGAGATATTCCCTTGACTGAGATTGACGAATTCCCCGACCACCCTTTTAAGGTGCGTGATGACGAGGATATGGCACAGCTCATTGAGAGTATTAAGGAACGAGGGGTAATCACTCCGGCGACGGTAAGGCAGAAAGAGGACGGCAGATACGAACTCATATCGGGACACAGACGAAAGCGAGCCTGTGAGCTTGCCGGGTTTGATACTCTCCGTTGTGAGGTCGTTGAACTGAACCGAGACGAAGCCACGATTTTAATGGTTGAGAGCAACTACCAAAGGTCGCAGATACTTCCCTCGGAAAAAGCCTATGCCTACAAAATGCGTTTGGAAGCATTGAGCAGACAAGGCAAAAGAACAGACCTAACTTCCGACCCAGTGGGTTGGAAGTCAAGCGGAAAAGAAACAGCACAACTAATTGGAGAGCAGTCGGGTGACAGTCAAACCCAAGTTCGCAGATATATTCGCCTTACAAACCTTGTTCCCGAACTTTTGGAATATGTTGATGAGGGACGAATTAAAATGCGACCGGCGGTTGAATTGTCTTTTCTCGATGAGGACAGTCAGCGTGATGTGGTTGATGAAATCGACCTGAACGACGCAACTCCGTCCCACGACCAAACAATCCGTATGCGAAAGTTCTTTGAGGAGGGCAAGCTCACAACCGAAGCAATCCAAGCGATTATGTCGGAGGAAAAACCAAACCAAAGGGAGAAAATTGTTTTAAGGGGCGACAGGGTTCGACAGCTTATCCCGAAGAATATTCCCATAAGCCAAACGGAGGATTTTGTGTGCAAGGCATTGGAGCATTACAACAAGTTTCTGCGAAGCAGAGCCGACCGTGACAGCCGATAGCCTTCCCCCTTTCTCACACTCTAACCCCTATATATACCGGCTATTAACCTGCTGAAAAATATACTCTATCTCCCTTGAGTATATCTATCTCAATAACATATAGCTGTCTATTAAAGGGTTTGCACATTTGGAGCAAAAGCAAAATGTCTGCTACGATAAAAAGTTCAGCCAATCGCACCTTTGATGTTTTGACCGGTTTTGATTACGATTAAAGCAGAAAGGAGCGATGGATATGAAAAACAGGCTGATACCTTGTGTTCTTGCCTGCCTGATGATTTTCCTCGTAGGTTGTAACGGTAACACAGCCAAAGAAGCTGCACAGGAGATAACGAAAACGGAGACTTCTTTTCCGGCTGGTAATACCGAAACAAATTCTCAGGAAGATACGGCAAAAGAACCGGAAAGCACGGCAGTTCAGGAGGAAACACCGATTACGGCAAAAGAAAGCCAATCAACCGCTGAAAGTCAGACGGTTATGACGGTACAGACAAAACCGGCGGAAGAAAAAACGGCTGATACTCCTGCAACCGAAAAGCCAAAGGCAGAGCCACCGAAGCAGACAACCACGCAGGCTGAACCCGAAAAACAAACGGAACAGCCAAAAGAACAGACAACTGCCGAACAAAAGCCGGTTGAAAAACCGACTGAAAAGCCGGCAGAACCGAAACCGACAGAGCCGCACAAGCAGACATTCGATGTCAGCCCTTATGTTAGTTACGCAAAAGAGTATGCGGTAAGCATAGGGCTTTCTCTTGACATCACGGCGACAGAATGTTGGGACAACCCCATATCCGCAAATCCTAACCGAAGCGGTATCAAGTCTGATATTGAAAGCAGACTGAACCGATACAAGAACAGCGAGGGTTTTACCGCTGTGTGGATATGGACAGAAAAGCTATCCGATACGGAGTACAACATCTATATCGGCTACTGTTAAAACAAAATAAATTCTAAGAGGACGCACTGAGTAAAATCGGTGCGTTTTTGCATTTCAAGGAGGAAAACGCAATGGTTAAAACAAAAATCAAGAAAGCCGTCTCGCTTATGTTGGCGACGGTTATGAGCCTTACTGCTTTTATGGGCATTGGGGCAACGACAGCCTTTGCAGCCGTAGGAGAAAAAGCCGATGTGTACCTCGTCGATTATCCCCGAAGCGGAGATACCAATAACAACGGCGAATGGGGACACGGCAATCTCAACTATATGAATGGTTGGAAAGGGTTGTCAACGAAATATACAGGACTTCGTGCAATGGGTTCGTATTCGGGCAATATCGCCTACTGTATCGAGCCGGGTACAGGTCAGCGGACAGGAGATACTCTCACCGAAAAGGACGAGAACTTCTTCAACAACATCAGCCCGAACGGAACGATTTCCGGCGATGATATTCGCTTGCTTATCGGTCGTATCTTGCAGTACGGCTACCGTGGAGGTATTTCGACAAGCTGGAAGTCGCAGAATGAAAGCGACGCCAACTGTATCGCACACGCTTATGCCACACAGATTTTGATTTGGGAAACGATTGTCGGCGAAAGAGACGCAGGCTTCAATCACGTTTCTACCGGAGGGTGCAATGCCGTGCTTGAATGTGTAAGCTCTGCACACCCACTCCGCAGTAAAATCTTGTCGTACTACAACAGTATGGTAACAAGTGTTCAGAATCACACCAAAGTACCGAGCTTCTGCACAAGGTCAAGCGGTTCTGCCAAGGTGAACGAGCTTGAATGGAACGGAAGCAAGTATGTTGCAACTCTCACCGATACAAACGGTGTGCTTGGCAATTACAATTTCTCGGCAAATATTGACGGCGTTTCGTTCTCTGTCAGCGGAAACAAATTGACTGTATCAATGGACACCGCTCCGAGCAAGGAATTTACCATCACAGCCGCAAAGAAAAACGGTGTCCGCAGAGGTGTAGTTGTATGGACTGACGGTATCCATCAGAACGGCAACGGTATTCAGGACGTGGTTACTTATGCTCAGGAGGTCAGCGACCCTGTCAGCGGTTTTGTCAAAATGAAGGTGAGCTACGGCTCTTGTCAGATTGTAAAGACAAGTGAGGACGGAAAGGTTGACGGTATTCAGTTTACCATCAGCGGTAACGGTGTCAATCAGACTGTAATAACCGCAAACGGCGGTAAATTCCAACTGGATAACCTTATGCCCGGTGTTTACACGGTCACAGAGCAGTCTATCGACAAATATGTACCGCAGGAGGTTCACAGAGTTACTGTTGTTGCCGGTCAGGTGTCAAAGGTCAACTTCAATAATGTTCTCAAGAGAGGTAATCTTCGGGTTATCAAATCTTCGGAGGATAATCTGGTCGAGGGTGTAACTTTCCACCTTTACGGAACTTCGCTTGCCGGTATTGAGGTCGATGAGTATGCCGTAACAGATAAGAACGGCGTTGCTTCTTTCAATGATGTGCTTATCAGCGGTACTACCCCGTACACCGTTGAAGAATTAGATACGGCTATTCGTTATGTTGTGCCTGCAAATCAGACCGCACCGATTAACTGGAAAGAGGTTACAACCCGCAATTTCACGAATATTCTCAAAAAGTTTTCCGTGACTGTAACAAAGAGCGACCGTGAGGAAGGAACACCGCAGGGCGACGCTACCCTTGCCGGAGCAGTTTACGGTATCTATAAGGGTGAAACCCTTGTTGACAAGTATGTAACGGATAAGAACGGTCAGTTTACCACAAAGGAATATGTCTGCGATGATGACTGGACAATCCGTGAAATCACTCCGTCCGAGGGCTATCTGCTTGATACCACAATCCATAAGGTCGGTGCAGAACCGCAGCTTTATACGGTGGAACACAATCAGACAGCAAATGATGTTACCGAACAGGTTATGAAAGGCAATATCGCTATCATCAAGCATACCGATAATGGCGAAACTCAGATTGAAACACCCGAAAACGGTGCAACCTTTGAAATCTATCTCAAATCTTCCGGCAGTTTTGACGCAGCAGAAGAAGATGAAAGAGATGTCATTGTCTGTGATGAAAACGGTTTCGGGCAGACAAAGGATATGCCTTACGGCGTATATACCGTTCATCAGACCGCAGGCTGGGAAGGTCGTGAGCTGATGAAGGACTTTGATGTGTTCATTGCTCAGGACGGACAGACCTACCGCTATCTTATCAACAACGCAAACTTTGAAAGCTATATCAAGGTTGTCAAGGTGGACGCAGAAAGCGGTAAAAACATTCCGTATGCCGGTGCAGGCTTCAAAATCTTTGACCCTGACGGCAATCAGGTAACAATGACCTTCACTTATCCTACTCCGACAACGATTGATACTTTCTACACCGACGCAAACGGACAGCTTGTGACACCGGAAAAACTGGAATACGGCAAGGGATATTCTCTTATAGAAGTTCAGGCTCCTTACGGATATGTGCTTGACAGCACACCGGTGTACTTTGATGTGGCTGAGGAAAATTCTTCCGATGAGGGTGGTATTACTGTGATTAAGGTCGATAAGCCTAATATGGCACAGAAAGGTACTGTCAGCATTGAAAAGACCGGCGAGGTGTTCTCAGGGGTAAATATCTCCGGAGAGGAAAACGCCGATGTGATTTATCAGCCTGTCTATGAAGTGAAAGGTCTTGCAGGTGCGGTTTATGAGATTACCGCAGCAGAAGATATTATCACTCCCGACGGTACACTCCGTTATGCAAAGGGCGAGGTCGTAGATACTGTTACCACAGACAAAAACGGACTTGCCAAGAGTAAGGAGATTTACCTCGGCAGATATACGGTGGTCGAAATCACCGCACCGGAGGGTATGGTTATCAATAAGGAAGCACACGAGGTCGAGCTGACCTACGCAGGTCAGGAAGTAGCCGTGACGGAAACCGTTACCAGCTTCGTAAACGAGAGACAAAAGGTTACGGTAAGTCTTGAAAAGGCTATCGAAAAGAACGACATCTTCAATATCGGCAACGGCGATGAAGTGAAGAATATCAGCTTCGGACTTTTCGCCGCAGAGGAGCTTGTTTCCGCAAGCGGTACTTCTATCCCGGCAGACGGTATGATTGAGATTATCTCTCTTTCCGAAAACGGCAAGGCTGTTATCAAGACCGACCTTCCTTTCGGAAGCTACTATGTAAAGGAGCTTGCAACCGATGAGCATTATATCCTTTCCGACAGCAAGTATCCGTTTGCTTTCAGCTATGCGGGACAGGATACCGAAACAGTTGAGATTGCAGTCAATGAGGGCAAGCCGATTGAAAACAAGCTCATTTACGGTTCTGTCTCCGGTAAGAAGATTACCGAAAACGGCGAAGAACTCGGCGGTGCAGTTATCGGACTGTTTAAGGCTGATGAAACCGAATTTACAAAAGAAAATGCTTTGATGACTGCTACCTCCCAAAAAGACGGTAGCTTTTCTTTTGAGAAAGTACCGTATGGCAACTGGCTTGTAAGAGAAATCGAGCAGCCGGAGGGCTTCGTGCTTGATGAAACTTCTTATGAAGTTAAAATCTCCGAGGTCGCTCAGGTCATTGAGGTCGAAATCGTCAATGAGTATGTTCACGGCAATATCAAGTTGACTAAGGTCGATGAAGATTACCCGGACAACAAGCTGACAGGAGCGACCTTTGAGGTTTACAAAGATGTAAACGGCGATGGCAAACTGGACGACGGCGACGAGCTTATCGGTACACTCAACGAAACTTCTACGGGTATTTACGAGATGAAGGAGCTTCTTTACGGAAAATACCTTGTAAGAGAAACCAAAGCACCGGAAGGCTTTGAACTTGATAAGGGTGTGTACTCTGTTTTCATTGAAAAAGATGAAACCACCTACGAGGTAGAAAACAAAGCCGGCGTCGGCTTTATTAACACGGCTATGAAAGGAAACCTGAAAATCGTTAAGACTTCCTCAGACGGTAAGGTTGAAGGCTTCACTTTCAGAGTTACGGGAGTAAACGGATACGACCGAAGCTTCACGACCGATAAGAACGGCGAAATCGTTATTGAGGGACTTCGTATCGGCGATTACACCGTTTCCGAGGTTCAGGATAGTGTTTCTGCTTCCTATGTGCTTCCTGCGGATAAGATTGCAACAGTAAAGGTCGGCTCTACTACCGTTGTGGAAATGCACAATGAGCTGAGAGACACACCAAAGACCGGAGATAACAGCAATGTGGGCTTGTGGACGGCACTTGCGGGACTTTCTGCCCTCGGTATTGTCGGCACAGCCGTTGTTGCGTACAGAAAAAAGAAGAAGGAGGACAATGAGTAATGGACGCTAAAACAATCGTAGCAGTTGTATTAGTCGCCTTTATTATCGGCGGCTTTATCTTCTTGCAGATTAAGAACAGAAAGAAATAAGGAACGCTTGTGTGGGCGGAGTGAAAACTTCGCCCACCGTTCTTTTACGGAGGTGCATTATGAATAAGCAAAAGACGGTTGACAGCAAGGTGCTTGCAATACTCAGAGAATGCCCCGAAACGAGGTATGACGATATGCAGCTTATCCTTTGCTATTACAACCGATACAGCTATATGAGAGTCGGAGATTTACCGCTTGAGGATATAGTCAACAACTATAAAGGCTACGGCTTGCCGTGCTTTGAGACTATCCGCAGAGCAAGACAGAGAGTGCAATCCCTATTTCCCGAACTGTCAAGGCAGTGCAGTGGCTGCGACTGCGGAAACATCAGAATTGTGATTGAAGTAAGCTGAGGTGTGGATATGAACGAGGAAAAAAGAAAAATCGGTGAATACACTGTTCTTTGCTCGGTCAATGTGGGCGAAAAGGAAGTTATCTTGGCTTCCAATGAGCAAAGCACAAACGGCGATAAATATATGTGCGGCTTTGCAGAGCGAAACGACCTGTTTGAACTGTGTTCGGAATGTATGGTAAGCGATGACTATATCGAAATCGTACACCTTTTCGGTAGCCGTGTGGCGAATGAAGCGGAGCTTTTCAAGGAACAGGTCGAAAAGCTGGATATTCCAATCACACTCATAACGGAAGCCGATTGTATCCCCGACCACTATTCCAAAGACATCAACGGCAAAATCATAGCTATTGACCCCAAGGTATTAAAGCCCGAATTTCAGAGAGCCGACAGACAGCTCTACTATGTTACGGGAGGTTTCGGTGCGTCGGCAAACAGCCGTGGAAGTGCTGTGTTCTGCACAAATCTTCACACCGGCAAATCCACCCGATACGAAAGAATGGACGTTATGGGCGAGGTAAAGCCTGAGTGTCTGCCTGAATGGGCAAAGGAAAAGGCACAAGAGCTTTTACACAAGAAGCGAAACAAAGACAAAGAACGATAAGGAGGACAAAGCAATGAAGGAAAAATTCACTTTTCAACAGAAAACAAAGCTTCTGACGAAACTGTTTGACGCAGGCTGCAATACCGAAAAGAAATTGCAGCAGCTTGATATGGAGAGCATTTTGAAAATTCCCGGTATCACTATTCCGGATATGAGCCTGATTATCGAGCTTCAGAAGCAGACCAAAGCCAATAAGCTGTTCTCTTATTTGGGAGGTGGCACTGATGAGCAGTCAGGAACAGAATGACCGCCATATCATTTGGAGCGACATTAGCCTTGACCTTGATGATTGGCGAGAGTCTTTGGAGGAACTGTATCCCGGATATTCCGATGATGAGCTTTACGACATTATGGTAAAATCCAATGCCGCAAACCTATATGATGAACGAGTAAATCTTGATATTCAGCTCTCACAGCCGATTATCGTAATCGGCGACCTCGGCAGATGGAACGGCAGAGTGGCGGGCTACAAGATGATTGATTCCGGCAACATTAAGGACAGCCTTTACTCCGATACCGATTACACCGAATGGTATGTGGATAAGTACGGCGACCTTAGAGCCGATGCCGTTCATCACGACGGAACAAACCATTATCTATACCGTGTATTCAAAGACGGTGTTACCGATACGCAGATTGAAAATCTGCAAGATAAAATCTACAACGGAAAAGCCACAAGAGCCGACATCACACGAGTTACCAAAAGACTCGGCGATGATATTGCCGGCGTATATGGTTTTTCTATTCCAAAGCAAAGACAACCAAACGAACAAGCGAGGTGATGAAAATGGATTACAGAGTATTGACCGAAGCAGAGCGTAAATACACCTTCAGCCAAAGTCAGCAGCTCTCTATGCAGACCGGTCTTATCGGATATTTGCGAGCCGACTTCGGTTCTACCGGGAACGAGTTTTGGACGACTTGGAACGATTTCAGAAAAGACCTGAAAACCGATGAATTTAAGGCTGAATTTGACGATGTGATAAACGGATTGCGTGACGGCGATGTTTTGTCCGGCAGAAAGGCTATGTCCTCTTACTGTTATTCCACTCCCGACAGTTCCTTCAATGATGACCGCAACCACTACGGCATTCGTCTTGATACGGAAAAGTACAGCTATCTTATGAGGTTTAACCCCAACAGGGGCGAGTACAATCTGTACTGCTATTGCTATCAGAAAGAGTGGCTGAACAGCCACTTGAAAAATGCCGAGCGTGGTATCCGATTTATCGACCCGCACTATCAGGAGCAGTTTCGCATTGCGGACGGAGAGAAAATTTCAATTAAGCTCGGCGACGGAAAAACAATGGAGAGGACTTGCAGATATATTGATGACTACCATTTGGAGGTCGGTACAAATCTCTACCACATCTGCGAATTTGCCGAGCTTTGCGAGAGAAACGGTCATACCGTAGAACCAGCCGCAAAAGAAAACACGAAGCCTGCAAAGGACAAAGAAAAATCACGATAAGGAGGTGCAGACGAGGTGGCAAGAAAATTTGACCTGATTTCAGAGCTATATGAAAGAACCTGTTTTGCAGTTACAGACAACCCGGTAAACTGGCAATCGTTTCTGAAAACAGCAGGCAGAAATTTCAGGCTCCGATTTGATGAACAGCTTCTTATTTATGCCCAAAGACCCGACGCAACAGCCGTGCTTGAAATCGAACGATGGAACGGCACTTTCGGTCGCTGGGTAAATCGAGGAGCAAAAGGTATTGCCGTATTTGAGGACGCAGACAGAAGCCGTCAAAGGCTGATTCATTACTTTGATATATCGGACACCCACGAAAGCAGATATTCCCGCCCTGTTCCGATTTGGGAGATGAGACCCGAATTTGAAGCAGAGGTTATTGAAACGCTTGAAAACACTTTCGGTGCGGTAAACGATACAACGAGTATTGAAAATGTCGTCAAAGAGAGCATTGCCAATGCCGTCGAGGACAACATCGCAGACTATATCTCCGACTTTATGAGTTTGGGTGCAGGAAGCGATATTGAGTATTTGTCTGCCGACGAAGCAAATGCCTTGTATTTGGAGCTTGTCAGAAACAGCGTGTCATATATGGTTATGGCACGATTGGGACTGGACGCAGACAAGGTTTATTCTCCCGATGACTTTGCCGGTATTTCAAACTTCAATTCACAGGAAGTTCTCAATGCGGTGGGTATTGCTACAAGCGACATTGCTGAAATGGCGTTGCTTCCAGTCAGCAGAACAATCAGCACGCTCAGCAAGGAAAATCGCATAATTGATGAACAGGGGCAATCTGAATACAATAAAGACATCAAAGACGAAAGGAGTCAAAGCGATGAGCGAAATCACATACACGATGGTGGGAGATTACAATCTTCCGAACCTGAAGCTGCCGGAGCAGACGGAAGTGACTCTCGGCAGATGGTCGCAGATGAGGAGAACTTATCTGAAGGAACATCACAAAATCCTGTACTACAATCTTCTGACGAAAGGGATTCTGAACAGTCACTTGGCGGAGGTTCAGCAGAGAGCGAGCGAACTGGAGGAAGCTCTCGTGAAGCAGATGGCACAGAAAGCCGGGCTGACGGAGCAGATGAAAGCGGAAGATATGATGAAATGGGTTCGCTTGATGAACAACATCAGGAACTCGGCACAGGAAATCGTGAAGAATCAGGTAATATTCGCTTAGAGTATTACGACAGAAACCACGAGGACAAGAGCCTGCCGTTTTTCGGTGGCGATGATACTATCCGAGAAATACTCGGTACTACCCCGCATTTGTCCGCTTCAAAGGAAGAAATCAAAGACTTCTATGAGAGAAATACGGATAATGCGACCCGTACCGAATATATCAAGGGTATTTTCAACAACGATTACACCCAGCTACCTTTAAGCGACGGCAGACTTGTCGGCTACAAAACATTTCAGAATGTCCTCCACTTGTGGGAAGGCGAATACGAAAACAGAACCGCTCAGAGTTTCTACGACTGGGGCGTTATCGCACAGCATTTTGAAGCAATGAGACTTTTGGGAGAATTGACCGATACAATGAAGCCGCTTCCGTCTATGGACGGTCAGTTGACTCTCATAATGGGCAATCAGGCAGAGGAACAAAAAACCTCTGCCTTTACTTTTTCTCAGGAAATCATAGACGCTGTATTGACCCGTGGAAGCGGAGTTTCCGAGGGTAAAATGCGTATCTATGAGCAGTTTGAAAAGAGCCTTTCCGCAAAGGAAAACGCCGACTTCTTGAAAAACGAATACGGTTGGGGCGGCTCTTACCCTGTCATCATCGGTGCAGGCATTGACGAACAGCACGACGGAAAAGGTATCACAATTTCAAAAGGTATCGGAAGCGACAAGCCACACATTACGCTTTCTTGGTCTCAGGTTGAAAAGCGTATCGGAGACCTTATCCGTATGGACAGATACCTAAACCCAAAGGAAAAAGAAAAGTACCCGGAATGGCTTGAAAAGCAGGAAGAAAGGCGAGCCGAGCTTGCAGAGCAGAGAAAAAACCGTGAGATACTCTCTACCGCACCGCCTGAGCCTGAAAACAAAGAGGACGAACCGGAAGCACAGTATGAATATCATCTCGGCGACAGCGTATATATCGGAGCTTCGCAGTATGAGATTTTGTCCTTCGATGAAAACCGTGTAATGCTCTATGACTTCGATATGCCCCTATTCAACAAGGAGATTTCAAGGGAAGAATTTGACCGAAAAGTGCGTGAAAATCCAATGAACGACCACTTGAAGGTCAGTGTATTACCGGCAGAAGAAAAAGCCGTTACAGGCGAAAACGAAGCTCAAAACGATACCGAAACCGTACAGGATTTCAGTTCGAAAACCGGTTATGACGACGCCTTCTTTATCGACCGGGACAATGAAAGCGTAGCTTGGATGTACTATAACCCCGACAGCAATGCCGGAGGTCAGTATGTTACAAATACGCTTTCTTTTGACGAGATACAGCAAGCTGCAAGGGAGTATGACTCGGCTGAGGATTTCTTTGATTATCTCGGTAGCATTGCAAATCAGGAGCTTGCCGATGTAGGTACGGAATGGTTTGTGGACGCAGACCGAGAATTTCACAGGACACCGGATTTGACCGACTGTACCTCTGCCACAATGGAAGCTCTTATTGAAAACACTGAAAGAGCTGATATGGTGGCAACAAATATCGGGAATGTACCGATTGAGGATTACAGAGAAATCGTTGCTACTCAAAACGGTTTTGACAGCTATGAGGAAATGTATAACGAGGGTGTTCGTATCGGCAACGGTTACGACAAAGAGCCTGAACCGATTGTCCCCGCTTGGGAGCAAAAGAAAAAGTCAAAAGTAAAGAGCTTTGACCTCCACCCGGATATTCCTATGTCCGAGAGACACAACTTTGACCTTGCCAATAATCAGGTTGAGGAAGTGAACAAGAAAGAGCGTTTTCACAGAAACTATGCAGCGATTAAGGTCTTGAAGGATTGTCAAAGCGAAAATCGTTTTGCAACACCTGATGAGCAGAAAATCTTGTCGAGATATGTCGGTTGGGGCGGTATTCCCGAAGCCTTTGACGAACGAGCCGGAGCTTGGCATACCGAATATGCAATGCTGAAAAATATCCTGACGCCGGAGGAATATGCGTCGGCAAGAGAAAGCACCTTGACCGCCTTTTACACTCCGCCCGAAGTATCTACCGCCATTTATAAGGTGTTGGAACAGATGGGATTTCAGGAGGGCAACCTGCTTGAGCCGTCCTGCGGTATCGGTAACTTCATCGGTATGCTGCCTAAGTCAATGGAAAACGCAAAGGTTTACGGTGTGGAGCTTGATACCATTTCAGCCGGTATCGCCCAGCAGCTTTATCAGAAATCTTCTATTGCGGCACAGGGCTTTGAGGAAGTGAATGTTCCCGACAGCTTCTTTGACGGTGTTATCGGCAATGTGCCTTTCGGAGATTTCAAAGTCTCAGACAAACGATACGACAAGTACAACTTTCTCATTCACGATTATTTCTTTGCGAAATCGCTTGATAAATTACGCCCCGGCGGTGTGATGGCTCTTGTGACAAGTAAAGGAACTATGGACAAGGAAAACTCCAATGTGCGTAAATATATCGCACAGAGGGCGGAGCTACTCGGAGCAATCAGACTTCCGAATGACACCTTCAAAGGCAATGCCGGGACAGAGGTCGTATCCGATATTCTGTTCCTGCAAAAACGAGACAGACTTATTGATATTGAGCCGGATTGGGTTCATCTTGACACCGATGAAAACGGTATAAGGATGAACTCATATTTTGTTCAGCACCCGGAAATGATACTCGGCGAAATGAAAATGGTAAGCGGTCGCTTCGGACCGGAAGCAACCTGTGAGCCGTTTGAAAATGCCGACCTTTCGGAGCTTTTGAACGAAGCAGTCTCAAACATTCACGGAGAAATCTCTGAATACGAGGTTGCCGACGAGCTGGAGGAAGAAGATAATTCCATCCCGGCAGACCCTACGGTAAGGAACTTCTCTTATACGGTTTTGGACGATAGAATTTATTTCCGTGAGAACTCCCGTATGTCTCCGGTGGAGGTATCGGCAACCGCTGAGAACCGCATTAAGGGTATGATTGGTATAAGGGATTGCGTCCGCAACCTGATTGAACTGCAAACCGAGGATTACCCGGACAGCGAAATCAAACAGGCACAGGAAAAACTGAACACTCTGTATGACGGCTTTACAAAGAAGTACGGACTGATTAACAGCCGTGCCAATACTTCCGCCTTTTCCGACGACAGCTCCTATGCTTTGCTGTCTGCTCTTGAGGTCATCAACGAAGATGGCGAACTGGAACGCAAGGCGGATATGTTCTTCAAAAGGACGATTAAACCGCACAAGCCGGTAACGGAGGTTGACACCGCAGACGAAGCTCTCGCTGTCTCTATGGGCGAAAAAGCAGCCATTGATATGGAATATATGATGGAGTTGTCCGGCAAAAGTGAGGAGGAATTATTGGCTGACTTAAAGGGTGTAATCTTCTTAAATCCTCTTTATGAGTACGGCAATTCTTATGAGCCGAAATATCTGATGGCAGACGAATATCTGTCGGGCAATGTTCGTGAGAAGCTGGCAACAGCCAAAAGGTCTGCGACACTGTATCCCGAAGATTACACCGTCAATGTGCAGGCACTTGAAAAGGTTCAGCCAAAGGATTTGACGGCAAGCGAGATTTCCGTAAGGCTCGGTGCGACTTGGATTCCGCCCGAAATATTCCAACAGTTTATGTTTGAGTTTCTCGACACCCCACGCTATGCACAGTGGAATATCAAGGTTCACTACTCTCAGTTTACCGGAGAATGGAACATCGAGGGAAAGAGCTATGACCGTTCCAATGTAAAGGCGTACAGCACCTACGGTACTTCCCGTATCAACGCATATAAGATAATTGAGGAAACGCTGAACCTGAAAGATGTCCGTATCTTTGACTATATCGAAGATGAAGAAGGCAAAAAGAAAGCTGTTCTCAATAAAAAAGAGACGGCAATCGCACAGGCAAAGCAGGAACTAATAAAGCAGGGCTTTCGGGACTGGATATGGTCTGACCCTACCCGCCGAGAAAAACTCACGAAGATGTATAACGAAAAGTTCAACAGCATAAGACCCCGTGAGTACGACGGAAGCCACATTGTTTTCAACGGTATGAACCCGGAAATCGAACTCAGGGAACATCAGAAAAATGCTGTTGCTCACATTCTTTATGGCGGTAATACGCTGTTGGCACACGCAGTTGGGGCAGGCAAAACTTTTGAAATGGTGGCGGCTGCTATGGAGTCCAAACGACTGGGACTTTGCAATAAGTCGCTGTTCGTAGTGCCAAATCACTTAACCGAGCAATGGGCGGCGGAGTTCTTACAACTCTATCCGGCGGCAAATATTCTCGTGGCAACAAAGCGAGATTTTGAAACGAAGAACCGCAAAAAGTTCTGCGGTCGAATTGCTACGGGAGATTATGACGCCGTAATCATCGGTCATTCTCAGTTTGAAAAAATACCGATGTCCATTGAAAGACAGAGGGCAATTCTTGAGCAGCAGCTTGAAGAACTGACAGACGGTATTATGGATTTGAAGCGAAATCGTGGAGAAAACTTCTCCATTAAACAGCTTGAAAAGTCTAAAAAGTCCGTGAAGCAAAAGCTGGAAAAGCTCAACGACCAAAGCCGCAAGGACGATGTTGTTACCTTTGAAGAACTCGGTGTGGACAGGCTCTTTATTGACGAGAGCCATTATTACAAGAACCTCTACCTTTACACCAAAATGCGTAATGTGGGCGGTATTGCTCAGACGGAAGCACAGAAATCCTCCGACCTGTTTATGAAGTGCCGATACCTTGACGAGCTTACAGGCGGTCGAGGAACGATATTTGCGACCGGTACTCCTATCTCAAACAGTATGGTGGAACTCTATACCATTCAGCGATACTTGCAGTACAACACGCTTGTGAAAAACAACTTGCAACACTTCGACTCGTGGGCAAGTACCTTCGGAGAGACTGTAACAGCTGTTGAGCTTACCCCGGAGGGAACGGGTTACAGAGCGAAAACCCGCTTTGCAAAATTCTATAACCTTCCGGAGCTTATGGCGATGTTTAAGGAGGTTGCCGACATTAAGACGGCGGATATGCTGGAGCTGCCTGTGCCGGAAGCACACTTCCACAATGTTGCGGTCAAGCCGTCGGAAATGCAGAAAGAAATGGTTGCTTCCCTTGCGGAACGAGCCGAGAAAGTCCGTGGCGGCGGTGTGGATTCGAGTGTGGATAATATGCTCAAAATCACAAACGACGGCAGAAAGCTGGCACTTGACCAGCGTATGCTAAACGATATGCTGCCTGATTTTGAGGGCAGTAAAATCAACGCCTGCGTCGATAACATCTACCGTATTTGGGAGGAAACAGCCGATAAAAAATCGGCACAGCTTGTGTTCTGCGACCTCTCAACGCCAAAGAATGACGGCACATTCTCGGTGTATAACGACATCAGAAAAAAGCTCATAGAGCGTGGTGTCCCCGAAAGCGAAGTCCGCTTTATCCACGAAGCAGATACCGATGTGAAGAAAAAAGAACTGTTCCAAAAGACCCGTAAGGGCGAGGTCAGAGTGCTTCTCGGTTCTACGCAGAAGATGGGAGCCGGCACGAATGTTCAGGATAGACTCATCGCACTTCACGATGTGGATTGCCCGTGGAGACCGTCAGACTTGGAGCAGCGTTCCGGTCGAATTATCCGTCAGGGTAACTCAAACCCCGATGTAGATATTTACCGCTATGTAACAGAGCAGACCTTTGACGCATATCTCTATCAGCTTGTAGAGGGAAAGCAAAAGTTCGCCAGTCAGATTATGACGAGCAAATCTCCGGTGCGTTCTGCCGAGGATATTGATGAAACCGCTCTGTCCTATGCAGAAATTAAAATGCTTGCCACCGGCAATCCGTATATTAAGGAGAAGATGGATTTGGATATTCAAGTCCAAAAGCTGAAGCTCTTAAAATCCAATTTTCTCTCTGAAAGATACGCTTTGGAAGATAAGATAATCAAATATTATCCGCAGCGAATTACTGCTTTGGAAAACCGTATTGAAGGCTTGAAGCAAGATGTAGAAACTGCGAAACAGCACCCGAAACCAACGGATGACCGCTTTGTCGGTATGGAGGTTAAGGGTATTTTTTATTCCGAAAAAGCCGACGCCGGTAAAGCAATCATCGAAGCCTGCAAGCAGATGAACAGTCCCGACCCTATTCCTCTCGGCAAGTACCGAGGGTTTGAAACGGAGTTGCTTTTTAATACCGCAGAGCGAAATTATGAGGTTCGACTGAAAGGTGCGACAAGCAGAAATGTTCCTCTCGGCGATGACGCACACGGCAATATTATCCGTCTCGATAACGGTATTGATAAATTTGCCGAGAGCTTATCGCTTGCGGAAAACGACCTTGAGAACACCAAAAATCAGTTGGAAACCGCAAAGAAAGAAGTCCAAAAACCATTTATCCAAGAGGAAGAATTGAAAACAAAGCTTGCCCGACTGGACGAGCTGAATATTCTGCTCAATATGGATAAGCGAGAAAACGAAATTGTCGGCGGCGAACCCGATGAGGGCGAAGTGCCGAACACACGAAAGGAGAAAACCTATGAACGATAAAATGACACCCGATAAGGAAAGAGAAAACTGCCCTTGCAGAAAAGCAATCATCAACCCTTTTGACGCAATGATGATGGTTGTGGTCAGGAGACTTGATAAAGCATATCTCAAATTGAAAAGAAGCAAACCGCCCGCAAAGGAAGCAGAATTTGCCCTTAGAAATGCAAAGCTTTCTTTCTACGGAGAGTTGGTTCGACAGAGCATTGAAACGGTGTTTTCGCCGGAAGAAATCATTGCTTTGTATGAAAACGACGACCTTGCGGAAGATGCTTGGACTGTTTGGAATGACATCGGCTGCCCTGTTGACAAGATACTTATTATCATTGCAAAGCTCAGTATCAACGAACCGATACAGAAAGCGGTTGCCGATTTGCTGATGTAGAACGGCGGTGATACCTATGCCGTATATTGCACCGGAGGTCATAACCGAAGCCAAACGAATGGACTTATTAACCTATCTCAGAGAGTATGAACCGGGCGAGCTTGTTAAGTTTTCAAGCAACACCTACACCACAAGAACCCACGACAGCTTGAAGATTTCCAACGGCAAATGGATGTGGTGGTCGAGAGGTATCGGGGGCAAATCTGCCCTCGATTACCTTATCAAAGTCCGTGGAATGGATTTTGTCGGGGCGGTTCAGACCATTATGGGAAACGGTTCAGTCAGCTTTCCGACTTGCGAAAACATCAAAAGCTATGAGGAACAGCCTTTGCTTCTGCCAGAAAAAAGCCCTACTACCGAGGTGGTATTTGATTATCTTTTCGAGCGTGGCATTGATTTTGAAATCATCAACTACTGCTTGGAACAGGAGCTAATTATTGAGTCGCTTCCGTATCACAATGCTGTTTTTATCGGCTATGACGAGGACAAAGAACCTAAATACGCCGCATACAGAGCAACAAATCAATCAAGGATTATGGGCGACTGCACCGGCAGTAAAAAGCAATATTCTTTCCGCCTGACTGCCGAAAACACCGGAGAGGTTCATCTTTTTGAGTGTGCCATTGACCTGCTTTCCTATGCAACTTTGATGAAGCTGGAGGGCAAAGACTGGCGACAGTTTAACCTTGTTTCTCTTGCGGGAGTGTATTCCCCAAAGCAGAAAATTGAGGACTCGAAAGTGCCTGTTACACTCGGCAGGCTGCTTGAAAAGGACAAAACAATCAGGCGAATTGTTCTTCATTTGGACAATGATATTGCCGGAAGAAAAGCGACCAAAGCGTTGCAGACGATTCTTTCAGATAAGTATGAAGTCGTTGACGACCCTCCCCAATATGGGAAAGATGTCAACGACTTTCTTTGTAAACGCTTGGGAATAAAAGATAAAACCGAAAGGAGTTTTGCACGATGAAACTAAAAGAAATTAGAGAAATGTACCCGGAGGGTACGCAGATTGTACTCACTGAAATGGCTGGCGAAAGTCAAATGCCCTACGGTCTGAAAGGAACAGTTAAGTTCGTTGACGACGCCGGACAGATTCATATGAAATGGGAAAACGGAAGCTCTCTTGCTTTGAATATTCACGAAGATACCTTTGAAAAGGTAGAAGCACCTGAGAAGATTTCCGTCATTCTCGTTGAGCCGGGAAAGTATCCGAAGCTAATTGAAATTGAGGATACGCTGGAAGCAATGCAGTCTCTTGTGGAGGGAGATATTGAAGAATATATGCCCTTTGAGGACGAGGTTGCCATCATCTGCAACGAGGAAGGAAAGATGAACGGCTTGCCGCTGAACAGGGCAGTTTATTCCGAGCCTGAAAATGTTGAGATGAGTTATCCGCAGTTGAAAGCTCATTTCCGGCAGGCAGAAAAAGAAAGAAACCACACGACCGGATATATTGTTTTTACGGCTGACAGCTTTGACAAGCCTTACACAGAGGAACAAAGAACCTATGTTGTCAGCAGTAACAATAAGGCTTTCATTGAGGGGATGGGCGGATATTCTATCTATGCTTCTTCCCTTGACGGTTCGGATAAATGTGTGCGACTGGAAGCGTATATGGCTGATGAACACGGCGGCAAGGACGGTTGGAAGATTGAAAAATGTTATGTGAAAGATGACAGCAACCGTGAAATGCTCGACATTATTGCCGGCAAGTTCTTCATTGCTTACGCACCGATTGAGTCGGAAAAGTTTCTCAGTATGCCGAAAGAACTGGCTCGTAAGTACGAGGAAAAATTCAAATATCCGGAGAGGTTTTACAAGCCTTTGGACGGTATTGAAGCAAAGCCGTATAAGCCTGTCTCAAAGGATATGGAGAGATAAGAGTCAATCTATGGGGCAACCCTGAGTGTCTGCATAATCTTAGCGAGCAGACCATTTATGGACAGGAATGTCCAAAACGGTACACTCGTTAGGGGTTGCCCCTAATACCCCAAGCAAGAAAGGAGCATAAACTATGCGGGAGATAGTATTGGTCGCCGCCGGGTTAATCATCGGCGGTTTTTTCGGAGTAACAACAATGTGCCTGTTTCAGATAAACCGGGACAGGCACTATATTTACAGAAAGGACAGCGATAAAAATGAGCAAGAGAAACATTGAAAAGCACATTCTGATGAACAAGGCAGAAGCTCAGGATTTGCAGAAAAAAGCAAAACGGGCGTGTCTATCCGAAGGCGGTCTTATCCGTTTACTTCTCAAAGGATACGAGCCGAGAGAAAAGCCCGACGAAAGATTTTACGATGTTATGCGTGAGCTTTCTGCTATCGGCAACAACATCAATCAGCTTGCGGCGAAGGCAAATACCCTCGGATTTGTGGACGCACCGCAGCTTAAAAAGGAAGCTGAGCGTTGGCACAAGTTTCAGGCTGATGTGGAGCGTACTTTTTTAAGACCCGATAAGAGCGATATGAAATGGCAGTAAGTAAATTGTGGTCTGTCACATCAAGGCTCGGTCAGGTAATCGACTATGCCGCCAATCCCGAAAAGACTGCGGCAGATATTTACACCGAGGAACAGTATCAGGCTCTCCGTGATGTTCTCAGCTACGCAAAGGACGAAGAAAAAACCGAGCGTGAATTTTTCGTTGAGGGTATCAACTGCAACCCTGCGACCGCAAGAGACCAGTTTGTATCTGTGAAAAAAGCATACGGCAAAGACGACGGCATACAAGCCTATCACGGATACCTGAGCTTTAAGGAACAGGACATTTCCCCGGAGCTGGCACAGAAAATCGGAATGGAATTTGCAAACGAGGTGTGGGGCAAAAGATTTCAGGTGGTGGTTACTACTCATCTGAACACGAAGCACCTGCACTGCCACTATGTAATCAACTCCGTTTCCTTTGTGGACGGCAAGCGGTTATGGGGCGATGAAAAAGCGTGGTTCAAGTTCCGTTTGGTTGCCGACCGTCTCTGTGAAAAGTACGGACTGTATTACAATCCAAACCCAAACCGCAGTAAGCAATCCTCTTATTACTATAAGCAGGAGCAAGCAGGTATGCCGAGCCGATATTCAATGACCCGTGACGCCATTGATGAAGCGATTGCACACAGCACCAACTTAAAGACCTTTGATTATTTCCTGACGCAGATGGGCTATGAGCATTGTCTCAGCGACAGCCGAAAGTATTGGACGATTGTTCCGAAAGGATACAAGAAGCCGATACGACTTAAATCCCTCGGAGAGAATTATACCGAGGAAGCAATCAAGCGTAGGCTTATGGAAAATCAAAAGGTTCTCATCGTTCCTTTTGCAAAGGGAACGGTAAGAGTCACACAGTACCGATTGCCCACAAGAGAACACAAAGTCAAAAAGGTCGGCGGACTGTATGGGCTGTATCTGCATTACTGCTATAAGCTGGGTTATCTGCCGAAGTACAAAAAACAGAATACCGCAAGGCTTCACTATCTTTTGAAAGAAGATTTGCTGAAGCTCGATAAAATCACTCAGGAGACAAGGCTGCTTGGACGGGAGAACATTTCTACCGACGAGCAGCTTTTCTCATATAAAGAGTCCGTGTTGTCGCAAATCAAATCCTTGACTGACGATAGAACGCACCTGCGAAAACAGTTAAGAAGAAATTTGAGTGACAATGAGCTATCAAATGTCAAGGAGCAGATTACGGCAATCACGAGCAAGCTGTGGACTCTCCGCAAAGAGGTAGGTCTTTGTGATGATATAGCCGAAAGGTCAAAGGTCATTGAAGCCAACCTTGAAACGGTAAGAGTTTACGAAGAAAAACAAGAACGAAAGGAGCAGAACCGTAATGACAAACGGAGGTGATGCGGCAGAACAGGTCGTCAGGCTATCGCTTGAGGGCTTTGAAGTAGCCGCAAAATTGAGCGGAGCGGCAGCTAAAAATATTGCCGTTCTTTTAGTCTCTGTTCTCAAACAGGAACAGAAAACAAAAGGCAAGGCTCGACTTACCAATATGATTAAGTCGGGCAAGGAGCTGAAGGTGTTTTCTATCCCCAACAAGGACTTGAAAAAGTTTACCGAGCAGGCAAAACGCTACGGCGTTCTCTACTGCGTACTCAGGGATAAAAACACAAAGGGCGATAATGTACCGATTGATATTATTGCCCGTGCAGAGGACGCTTCCAAAATTCAGAGAATCGTTGAGAGATTTGAACTCGGTAAAGTTGATAAGGCTGCGATTGTCACCGAGTCTCAGAAGGCTGTCGAAAAGCGTGAAGCTTTGGAGAAAGACAAGCCGACGAAAACCAAAAACGAAATCATCACTGAGGAAGCCGTCAGAAAACCTATTCAGAAAGAGGGGTATTCCCAGTCAAACCCCACAGTCGCCAAAACGGACAAAAACCCTCCGTCAAGGCACGACTCCGAGCCGGTAGATATGCAAACTGATAAGGGTACTGTAAGCGACAGACAGAGAAAGCCGTCGGTGAAAGCAAAGCTTGACCGATACAAGGCACAGTCCAAGCAGCAGAAAGAAGCAGAACGCAAAGAACCGGAGGTATCAAAGCCGGAGGTAAAGAACGCCCCGGCACAGACCGTACACCAGCAGCCGAAACCCAAAAACAAAAATGTGAAAGAGAGGTAATCACAATGACAAACAATTTTACCCCTGCTAAGGCAGGACAGCAGAGCAAACGACTTTCCAAAGAGGAATACGCCGAGAAGATGAAGGCTGAAAAAGAAGCCGTATATCAGATGGCGGACGACACCGCAAAGGCGATTGTTTCCGACCCGGAAAAGTTCAAAGCGTTTCTTGATACGCAGAGCCGACTTGACAGATACTCTGCGGTCAACGCACTTCTGATTTTCAAGCAGCTTCCCGAAGCAAGCCAGCTCAAAAACTTTGACGACTGGAGCAAGGACAATGTGAAAATTCAGAAAGGTGCGAAAAGCATTTCCATTCTTGAGCCTGTCGAGTATGCCAAGAGAGACGGTACGACCGGCATTTCCTACAATGTGAAAAAGGTCTTTGATGTTTCGCAGACCAACGGCAAGAGACCGCCTGCACCGACTGTCAACCGTGACCCGAAAGCACTCATTACCGTTATGCTGGATTCTTCCCCTGTTGAAGTGGAAGCAACAAATGAACTTCCGTATCCCAATATGGCGGCGTTTTACAACAACGAGGAACAGACCTTGTATGTAAAGCGTGATGTGGGAGACAGCGTAGCGGTCGCTCAGTGCGTAGCACAGGAGCTTGGCCACGCACAGCTCTCCATCAACAGCGACAGTTACAGCAGAGCGGATATGGGCTTTCAGGCGGTTTGTATCGGCTATATGCTTTGCAAGAAGTACGGCGTCGATACACAGAATTTTGCAATCAACCGTATCCCTGAGAAGCTCGCAGGCAAAGAGCCGAAGGATATTCGCTATGAGCTTTCCAAAACGAGAAATGCGATGGCGGATATTCACTCCCGTGTTTCCGATGAGCTTTACAAGAAGAAGCAGGAACGAAGCAAAGACTACGAAAGATAAGGTGAGACTATGGCGAAGGAAGAAATGTATCATATCGCATTGGACGATTATGAACACGGCATTATTATCCGTTCTCTCAACGACGAGAAAACAGATTTGATGAACGAGGGCAAATCTACCGATGCGGTGGACGACCTTATCATCAAGGTCGGAACTGCCCCAAAGAAAAAGTTTAGAGTTATCGAAAAGGAACGCTCCTGTGAATCGAGATAACGAAAGGCAGTCTGCGATTATTCTTTCCGTCATCGGTATTATCCCGGTCGTATGGCTGGCACTTCTGATTGCACCCTCTGTAAAAGGAGGATTGCCGGAAATACTGCCGAGCCTATTAACAGCGTTCAACAACCCATTTCATATTGAGCTATGCGAGGACAGCCTAAAAACTGTCCTCGTTTTGCTTCTCTGCTATGCAATGGGTATCGGGATTTACTTCTCAACACAGAAAAATTACCGAAGGCGTGAAGAACACGGCTCTGCAAAATGGGGCAACGCAAGAGCCGTAAACAAAAAATACAGACAGTCTCCGGCTTCTGCAAATAAGCTGATGACGCAAAATGTCTGTATCGGACTCAATGCGAAGAAACACCGAAGAAACTTAAACACCCTTGTGTGCGGCGGTTCGGGAGCCGGTAAGACAAGGTTTTACTGCAAGCCGAATCTTATGCAGTGCAACACATCATTTGTCATTCTTGACCCAAAGGGCGAAATACTGAGAGACACCGGAAAGCTGCTTGAAAGCAAAGGCTATGAAGTCCGTGTTCTCGATTTGATTTCAATGGAGAAAAGCCATTGCTATAACCCGTTTGTCTATTTGCAGAATGACAACGATGTGCAAAAACTCGTGACGAACCTTTTTAAGAGTACCACTCCGAAAGGCAGTCAGGCACAAGACCCCTTTTGGGATACCTCGGCTTCAATGCTTCTGCTTGCACTTGTATTTTATCTTCATTATGAAGCACCCGAAGATGAACAGAACTTTGCAATGATAATGGAAATGCTCAGAGCCGGTGCGATTGAGGACGAGGAGGACACAAGACCTTCTCCTCTTGATGAACTGTTTGCGGAATTGGAGATGTCGAATCCCGACCATATCGCTTTGAAGTATTACCGTTCCTATCATTCAGGTGCGGCGAAAACTTTGAAGTCCATACAGATAACCCTTGCGGCAAGACTGGAAAAGTTTAACCTTGAAAGTCTTGCTTCTTTAACTACCACAGACGAGCTTGACCTCCCATCACTCGGAGAGCAAAAGGTCGCTCTGTTCGCTTTGATACCGGACAACGATTCCAGCTTTAACTTCTTGGTATCTATCCTTTACACACAGCTTTTTCAGCAGTTGTTTTATGCTGCCGACCATATTCACGGAGGCTCGCTTCCCGTTCCCGTGCATTTCCTGATGGACGAATTTGCGAATGTGAGCCTGCCCGATGACTTTGACAAGATACTGTCGGTTATGCGTTCCCGTGGAGTATCGGTAAGTATCATCTTGCAGAACTTGGCTCAGTTAAAAGCCTTGTTTGAAAAGCAATGGGAAAGTATTGTGGGCAACTGCGACGAGTTTCTGTATCTCGGCGGCAACGAGCAAAGCACCCACAAATATGTGTCCGAGCTTCTCGGTAAGGAAACCATTGATACCAACACTTTCGGAAAGAGTACCGGTCGAAGCGGTAACTACTCCACAAATTATCAGATTAGCGGTCGAGAGCTTTTAACCCCTGATGAGGTTCGTATGCTTGATAACCAATACGCAATTCTGTTTATTCGTGGAGAACGCCCCGTTATGGACTTCAAGTATGACATCTTGAAGCACCCGAATGTGGCACTTACAACCGATGGAAAGGCTTCTGCCTATAAGCACGGCGAAGTTACCGTCAAGCACTCATCAATTTCCGTTCTTTCTATTGACCCGGAAGAACTTCCGGAGGAAAGCTACGGAGAAACCAATTACGAGCTTCTGTCCGACGAGGATTTTGAAGTAAATAAAAACTTATTTTAACGGAGGAAAACACAATGAACATTTTTAAGAAGAACAACGAAAAGAAAACTACTCAGAAGTTGCCTATGACCGGAAAGGTTCGGAAAGGCTTCCGTGCTTACTGCGCCGTAATCGCAGCAGCAACTCTTGTTTGCGGTATGAGCGTTACCGCTTTTGCCGCCAGCGACCCGATTACCGTGGTCAACAATCTGTCCGATTTCATCTTCGGTCTTATCCGTGCCATCGGTCTCATCCTGCTTGGCTTCGGTATCGTTCAGGTCGGTCTCTCTTTGAAGTCTCACGACCCGTCTCAGAGAGCCAACGGTTTCCTGACCCTTGCAGGCGGTATCATCATCACCTTTGCAAAGGAAATCCTGACCCTTATTACCGGTTAAGAGAACACAGTTATCAAACGGGGCATACCTGGCATTTCAGGTATGCCCCTAATCTTAAAGGAGGTGCAAACAGATGAGTGATAACTGGGTAGTTCAGAACCTCGAAAATGCCCTTGAAACTTGGAACAGCAAGCTATCGGAAATATGGCAGTTGCTAACCACTTCGCCGCAACAGTTCAAAGGCGGCAGTATTTGGTCGGTAATGGTGAATATCAACGGAGCGGTTCAGGCTATCGGTCTTGCCTTACTTGTTCTGTTTTTTGTTGTCGGTGTGGTTCGCACCTGCGGAAGTTTTACCGATGTAAAGAAACCGGAACACGCATTAAAGCTGTTTATCCGCTTTGCCATTGCCAAAGGTGTGATTACCTACGGGCTGGAGCTTATGCTTGCCCTGTTCGACATTGTACAAGGTACGATTTCAACCATTATGACATCTGCGGGATTCGGTACGCCCAACCAAACAACCTTACCTGCTGAAATGGTAACAACCATTGAAAGCTGCGGATTTTTTGAGAGTATCCCATTGTGGGCGGTTACTCTTATCGGCGGACTGTTTATCACGGTCTTGTCGTTCATTATGATAATGACGGTGTACGGACGATTTTTCAAGCTGTATATGTACACTGCTCTCGCTCCGATACCGCTTTCCACATTTGCCGGAGAACCGTCGCAGAATGTGGGTAAGAGCTTTATAAAGAGCTACTGTGCCGTTTTGCTTGAGGGAGCAGTAATTGTACTTGCTTGTATCATCTTCTCCCTATTTGCTTCTACGCCGCCGGTAGTGAACCCTGACGCAGCAGCCGTTACTCAGGTATGGGCATATATCGGCGAACTGGTATTCAATATGCTTGTGCTTGTCGGTGCGGTTAAGATGAGCGACCGAATTATCCGTGAAATGATGGGCTTATAACGGGAGGTTCTCTGATGAAGAAAAACAAGGATAATAACGATAGATGGCAGGGCTATACGCCTGCCGACTGCGACTGCAAATATTGTGTGTATTACGGAGGAAAGAAAAACGGCAATGTGATTTGCCTTGCGGACACCTGCGTCTGCTCTGATGAAATCCGTCACGCAAAACAAGCATATCGCAGAGAAAGGAGCTTTTGATGGAAGTCAAAATTAACCGAGAGATACGAAATTATACAGAGTCAATGTTTTTTGGACTGTCGCTCAGACAGTTCATTTTTTCTGTCCTCGCCTGTGCGGTAGCGGTAGGACTTTACTTCCTCCTAAAACCGTACCTCGGAACAGAAACCGTATCGTGGGTGTGCATTTTGGGAGCTGCCCCTTTTGCGGCTCTCGGCTTTGTGAAATACAACGGAATGACGGCTGAGAAATTTATATGGGCGTGGATAAAGTCCGAGTTCCTTATGCCGAAAAAGCTGGTTTTTCATTCCACCAACACCTATTACGAATTGATGAAACCGACAATCGAACAAAAACAGAAGGAGGCTTATAAGAACAATGATTAAAACCCTTACAAACCTGTTAAAGCAGGACAAAGAAAAGTTTGTAGTACCAAAGGGCGTACAGGATTGTATTCCCATTACCGCAATCTATGATGACGGTATTTTCCGTGTGGGCAAGGACAAGTATTCCAAGAGTTTTAAGTTCACGGATATTAACTTTGCCGTAGCAAGCCGTGAGGACAAGGAAGCAATGTTCCTTGAATACTCCGAGCTTCTCAACTCTCTTGACAGCGGAGCTACTACAAAGCTGACTATCAACAACAGACGGCTTAACCGTTTGGACTTTGAGAAAACCATTCTTATCCCCGAAACCGGCGATGAGCTTGATGTTTACCGAGAGGAATATAACAAAATGCTTCTCGACAAGGCGACCGGTGCAAATGCCATCGTTCAGGATAAGTATGTTACTATCTCTATCAACAAAAAGAGCGTGGAGGACGCAAGAACCTATTTTGCCCGTGTCGGCGCTGACCTGATTGCCCACTTTGCAAGACTCGGAAGTAAATGTGTGGAGCTTGAAACCGATGAGAGGTTGAGAATTGTCCACGATTTCTTCCGTGTCGGGGAGGAAACCGCCTACCACTTCAATATTAAGGAAACGAGAAAAAAGGGACACGATTTCAAGGATTATGTTTGCCCGGATACAATGGAATTTGAAAAGGACTACTTCAAAATGGGAAACCGTTACGGGAGAGTCCTTTTTCTTCGTGAGTACGCTTCCTATATCAAGGACAGTATGGTAGCCGAGCTTACCGACCTGAATCGCAACCTGATGATGTCTATTGATATTGTACCCGTTCCTACCGATGAAGCCGTGCGAGAAGCAGAGAGCAGACTGCTTGGGGTTGAGACGAACATTACCAACTGGCAGAGAAAGCAGAATCAGAACAATAACTTTTCCGCTACCGTTCCTTATGATATGGAACAGCAGAAAAAGGAAATGAAGGAGTTCCTTGATGACCTTACCACTCGTGATCAGCGAATGATGTTCGCTGTACTCACTATGGTTCATACTGCGGACTCCAAAGAACAGCTTGATAACGACACCGAAGCTCTGCTTACTACGGCAAGAAAGCATTTGTGCCAGTTTGCCGTTCTCAAGTATCAGCAGATGGACGGACTGAATACGGCCATGCCCTTTGGAACACGCAAGATTGACGCATTCAGAACCCTTACCACAGAAAGCCTTGCGGTATTTATTCCGTTCAGGGTTCAGGACATTTACCACGAAAACGGCATTTACTACGGTCAGAATGTTATCAGCAAAAATATGATTATCGCCGACCGCAGACAGCTACTCAACGGTAACTCCTTTATTCTCGGCGTATCCGGCGGCGGTAAATCCTTTGCGGCAAAGGGAGAGATTGAAAATATCATTCTTTCCTCCAACGCAGATGTTATTATCATAGACCCTGAGCGAGAGTATTCGCAGCTTGTAAAGGCTCTCGGCGGCGAAATCATCAATATTTCCGCTACTTCTCCGAGCCATATCAATGCAATGGATATGAACAAGGAATACGGCGACGGTGCAAACCCAGTTATCCTGAAATCCGAGTTCATTATGTCCCTTTGCGAACAGCTTATCGGCGGCACAAACCTCGGAGCAAAGCAGAAGTCTATCATTGACCGTTGTACGGCGAGCGTTTACCGAGACTATCAGCAGAGAGGTTATACCGGCACAGTTCCTACTTTGCAGGACTTCCGTGCGGAGCTTTTGAAACAGGACGAGCCGGAAGCAAAAGAAATCGCCCTTGCTATCGAGCTGTTTACACACGGCTCTTTGAATACCTTCGCAAAGCCGACCAATGTTGATACGGATAACCGACTTATCTGTTATGACATTCTTGACCTCGGCAAGCAGCTTATGCCTATCGGTATGCTTGTTGTCCTTGACTCTATTCTGAACCGTATTACACAGAACCGTGCTAAGGGTAAGCAGACATTCATCTTCATTGATGAAATCTATCTTCTGTTCCAGCACGAATACTCCGCAAACTTCCTGTTTACTCTTTGGAAGCGTGTGAGAAAGTACGGTGCTTACGCCACCGGCATTACGCAGAATGTGGACGACCTTTTGCAGAGCCATACGGCAAGAACTATGCTTGCAAACAGCGAGTTTTTGATTATGCTCAATCAGGCGTCAACCGACAGAATTGAGCTTGCCAAGCTCCTTAACATTTCCGACCTCCAGCTTTCATATATCACGAATGTTGACGCAGGACACGGACTGATTAAGGTCGGCAGTTCGCTTGTGCCGTTTGCAAACAAGTTCCCGAAGAATACGAAGCTGTATAAGCTGATGACAACCAAACCGGGCGAGGGTGTATAACCCTTGCCCTATTCTGTAAATGAGAAAGGAAACACCTATGAAAAACAAAATCTATATTGCCATAATCTGTGCTTTCAGCATTGTATTTGCCGTCAGTTCAGGTTTTCTCATCAAGCACTATTACGACTCTGCAAGGCAGGCGGAGATGTACGACAATCTGATTGAGGTTGTGGAGACCGAGCCTGAAGAAACCCAAGAGCCGATGAACTACTCCGAAGAAAAGACTTTTATCCCGGAGTATCAGGAGCTTTATCTGCAAAACAACGATATGGTCGGCTGGATTAAGGTTGAGGACACAAAAATCAATTATCCGGTTATGCAGTCAAAGGATAACCCGAACTTCTATCTGAAGCACGGCTTTGATAAGGCATACACCGACTACGGATGTCCTTATGTTCAGGAAAACTGCGATATGGAACTGCCAAGCGACAATATCATTATCTACGGTCATCATATGAACGACGGCTCTATGTTCGCCGGTCTTATGAAATTCAAGGACAAGAGTTTTTGGGAAAAGCACAAAACAGTATCCTTTGATACACTGACCGACAGACAGACCTATGAAGTAATTGCCGTATTCAAAACCGTGGTTTATACGGACAGTCCTGAAAGCTTCAAATACTATCAGTTCATCAATGCGGAAACCGACGATGATTTCACAGCCTATGTTGAGAGGTGCAAGGAACTGTCGCTTTACGATACGGGCGTAACCGCCGAATACGGCGACAAGCTCCTGACCCTTTCCACCTGTGAGTATTCCCGGACAAACGGCAGACTTGTTGTAGTGGCAAAACTCATTAACGAATAACGCAACAGGTGGTTCAGCCTGCATAGGAAGGAGGGATTGTATGGCTGATATTAAAACGAAAGACAATGCAAAAGGTACAATACGAACCATAGATAAGGCTGCCGTTGCAACCCAACGAATGAAGCAGGCGTATATCGCAACCAAAGAAAAGGCGGAGCGGTCGGTAAATGCCAACAGCAGTTCTGCAGAGGAATACGCTTCCGATAAGCTGGAAAGCGGTATTGACGAGGTAGTTCACGATGGTGCCTATGCGTTTGACAAGGCGGGACGAAAGGGACTTGAAACCACAAAAGAGAATATCCGAACCGCAAAGGACGGTATTCAGCGTTTCAAGCAGCAGCGAGCCGAGCAGTCTTTGAGAAAACAGGCTTCGCAAAACACAAGCTCTGCGATTAAGACTGTCGATAAGGCGGAAAAGACCATAAAGCAGTCTGCCACTTCCTCTGGAAAGAAAACCATTAAGTTTGCCGGAAAAGAAGCAACAAAGACCGCACAGAAATCGGTTAAGACGGCTGAGCAGACTGCAAAGACGGCAATAAAAACAAGCCAGCAAGCGGCGAAAGCGGCACAGAAAACAGCTCAGGCGACAGTTAAGGCTTCGCAGAAAGCGGCACAGGCGGCAAAAGCTACCGCCAAAGCAACAGCCGCTACGATTAAAGCCGCAGCCAAAGCCACCGTTGCCGCAGTAAAAGCAATCATAGCGGCGGTAAAAGGTCTTGTTGCCGCCATTGCTGCCGGCGGCTGGGTTGCGGTGGTAGTAATTATTGTGCTATGTCTTGTAGCCTTGATTGCGGGTTCTGTGTTTGGTATCTTCTTTTCAGGAGAGGATTCCGGCACGGGAATGTCAATGCAGACGGTCGTTCAGGAAATCAATCAGGAATATGATGACCGATTGGAACAGGAAAAGAACTCTGTAAGCTATGATGTGCTTGAAATGAGCGGAAGCAGAGCTGTTTGGAAAGATGTTCTTGCGGTCTATTCTGTTAAAGTGAATACCGACCCCGACAATCCGATGGAGGTTGCTACGGTTGATGAAACCAAGAAGCAGCTACTGTCGGATATTTTTTGGGAGATGAACTATATTTCTTCCCGAACAGAAACGAAAACTCATACCGAAATCGAGGAAAGCGACGACGGACACGGCAATATCGTACAGACCGAAACCACAGTAACCGAAACATTCCTGTATATCACGGTATCGCACAAGACCGTTGATGAAATGGCGGCTATGTACGGCTTTAATCAAGAGCAGAAAGATTATCTTGCCGAGCTGTTGCAAGACGAAAATAATCAGCTATGGTCGCAAGTGCTTTACGGTATCGGATACAGCGACGACCAAATCGTAACGGTCGCTCTGTCTCAGGTTGGAAATGTAGGCGGTCAGCCTTACTGGTCTTGGTACGGATTTGACTCCCGTGTAGAATGGTGTGCCTGCTTTGTTTCTTGGTGTGCCAACGAGTGCGGATATATCGACGCCGGTATTATTCCGAAGTATGCCGGCTGTGTAAACGGCGTTCAATGGTTCAGAGACCGAGGAAAATGGGCAGACGCTTTGTATGAGCCTTCGCCCGGTACAATCATCTTCTTTGACTGGGAGGGCGACGGCGTGACAGACCACACCGGTATTGTTCAGAAATGTGAGAACGGTACAGTCTATACCGTTGAGGGCAACTCAGGTGACACTTGCAGAACCAAAACATACCCTGTCGGAAGCTCGGTTATCTACGGATACGGTATTCCGGCATATTAAAAAAAGATGGCTGCTCGTTTGAGTAGCCATCAAGTACATTATTCAAAATCAGTTATTTCTCTATCTTTCAGATAGACATTGTGCGTGTGATAAGTAAAACACATCAACAAATCGCTGTCTCTATTATCTTTTGCTTTGAACATAGAAAAGTCGTCGGACAGGATAAAAATAAGTCCCAGCAGTTTCTTTATATATCCATTATATGAAGCATAGTTCATATAGAGAGATGCTGTATATCCGTCATCGTCCTCTATCAAATCTGCGTCAATTTCATAGGTTTCTGATAACTCACGGACTGCCCAAATAAATTTATCTTTATTAGCTATACGCCTTTCATTGGGGATAGTCCTTCTGTTTTTCTTCATAAAATCAAGAAATTCTTCTGCTGACATCAAGTTTTCGTTATCATCGTAATTCTCTTTTTTCATTTCTTCTTCAATTTGTTCAAGCGTAGGTCGGTCAAACCTATTGCTGAATATCACTCTTTCATTCCCCATCCTCTTTTGCTCCTAAGTTGATTATTCGGAGTTTTTTCTTCTTGGCTCTCTCATAAGTCTTGGCAGCACCGCCCCAAGAATGAGTGACGAAACAGATTGCATAGCCGGAATTATCCACCATATATCTGTTTCTTGCGGGAATGGCTGATTTGAAATTGTATTTTTCAAATCCGTCGGGATATATTATCGAATCGAAAAGTTCTTTATCATAAACATTGAAAGAGAGATAAGGAATAACGAGATAGTTATTGATGTGCGGATACTCTTTTTTGAGTTCATAGACGCAGCGACCGCATAACCTGTCAAAGCCGCCTTGCCCTCCGCTCAGAAAATCTGTCACGCCCTTTTCGATTAGCTCTCGTATCGCATTTTTGAGCTTTTCTGCGGATAATCCAAAGCATTCATTATGACCTATAAAGGTAGCTGTTGTTTCCAAAGCCATTGTAAATCACTCCTGACATAAGACAGTATAACACAAAATTCTTTGAAAATCATCACTAATAGTTGTTTTATCTTCCGTAAGGTTGGTGTATATCGCTTTCAGCATAATCTATACTAATAGTTATAGAAGTACACCAAAGGGGGTGATGTGATGCAGCTTGATACAATCGGCAAGAATATAAGAAAGTATCGTCTTATGAAAAAGTTCCGTCAGGAGGATTTAGCCGAGAAAGCCGGACTAACAACAAATTATATCGGTATGGTCGAGCGTGGAGAGAAAATTCCATCACTTGAAACCTTTATTAAGATACTAAACGCTTTGGAAGTATCGTCGGATATGGTTCTTGCTGATGTTTTGGAAACTGGATATACCGTCAAAAACTCCATACTGAATGAAAAACTTGCCAAGCTTGCTCCCGAAGATAGAAGCAAGATATATGAGGTTATTGATACCCTATTAAAACACTCAAAGCAAATCGCACCATAAATCACGAAAGTTCGCCATAAAAAGCGGGCTTTCTTTTTTTGATGAGAAAAAAATTATACTTTCGACAAGTATTGCGGGACTTCGACAAATCGGTTGTGTTATAACTATAACTGTTAGTGATAGACAATCACTACAAGACATAGGAGGAAGTATATTGAAGAACATAATTAAGGAAGTTGCAAAAGCACACGGAATAAGTGAACAGGAAGTAAGAAATGAAATGAGAGTTGCTATTAGGGCGGCTATGAAAAGCACAGACCCTACGGCACAGGCGTTTTGGAAACAAATTGCCCCGGACGGAAAAGAACCGCCGGTGGAAAAGGTCATTGCTTCTATCTCCCTGATGGTTCAAGAGAATAAGCTATGTAGTTGAGGTGCAATCGCACCTCTTTTTTAATATAATGAATAGTTGGTATCGAGACTGCCTAAAAGCGAAAAAGTGCGAAATAGCAGTAATTGTATTGAAAATAAGAGAAAAATATGCTATACTGATACAAGCGTAACTATATTCTTTTATAAGCCCGATGAAAGGAAGGACACAGATGGCAGTTACATATAAGAAACTGTGGCATATTTTGCTTGACAGAGATATGAAAAAGAAAGATTTACAGGAAACCGCAGAACTTACAAAATACACAATGCGTAAACTGGGCAATGATGAAGCCGTTACAACAGATACCCTTGCTAAAATATGCAGAGCTCTGAATTGTACTGTTGATGATATTATGGAAGTTTTACCCGAAGATAAGTGACAAGTCCGTTTTATGGGACAGCAGAGTTGATAAACTATAATTGAGATGTTGTATCTGTTAAAATAACAATGTCGTAGAAATAAGGTGATTTGGTGATAGAGGAAAAATATAGTGCCGGATTGATTTCTCAATCCTTTTGGTTCATAGAAATGAAGAAAATCATCAAGCTGATTGATGAAGGTAAATCCGAAGAAGAAATAAAGAACTTGTGTATTAGCGAAAACCTTTTTGGTGCTGCAAAAGAGTATAGAGCAAAAAGGATTTATGGATATATTTGGAACAGAGCAAAAAAGTTGGACAAAACTCTGATAGATTTGTTTGTAAATTCCGATTTGGCAACGCAGAAAATTATTAACCTTGTTGCTATTCTCAGAACGGATAGATTGTTTTTTGAATTTATGTTTGAAGTGTACCGAGAAAAGAATATTCTTGGTATTCCGGTTATTGAAGAATCAGATGTAAATATTTTTTTCAATAACAAAGAAGTTCAAAATGACGATATTGCTGAGTGGACAGATGGAACTAAGCGCAGGCTTCGCTCAGTCTATTTCAATTATCTTACAGATGCCAATTTGCTTTCAATAGTAGATAAACAGAAAACAATAACTCCGCCTATTCTTGATATTGCATTAGAGCGTTATCTTGAGGCTTGTGGTGACGGCGCTATTGTAAAAGCAATAACGGGGGTAAATTAAATGTTGTCACTTGATAAAAGGTTAGATAAAGCAGAAGAAATGATAAAAAAACCTTCGTTTAGAGAAAACAAAGGTCTTGGAAATGAAGTCGGATATTATATTTTTGACTACCCGGCAGAAAAAGAACTGTATGTCAGAGAAAGAATTGAATACATCAAGAAAAAGAATGAAACATCAAATGATGATTATAAAGTGGTTGTTTTTGATTTATACGATATAGTCATTGATATTCTCAAGCAAAAGGGATACTTGGAAAAATGTTATCAATTTGAAAAATCAAAAGGATTTGAACGAGTATCAAAATCAATAAGCAATATGTTGAGAATAACCTCATCGGACAGTTTGATTGTGAACTACATAAAGGAAAACACACCTGATAAGGCGGTCGTATTTATCACCGGCATAGGAAAATGTTATCCGATACTGCGTTCACATACGGTGTTAAATAATCTTCACCAAGTCATTGACAATGTACCGGTTGTACTGTTTTATCCGGGAAATTATGACGGGCAGGAACTCGTCCTATTTGGAGAGATTAAAGACGACAACTATTATAGAGCGTTCAAGCTCGTAGATTAAGGAGAGCAGTTATGATTATTAAGAATATGTTTTCAAAACCTATCGACAGAGATATTAAGGGCGTTATTAAAGTCGGACAGGATGACAATGCAAATATCAAGCAAGAACTTGAAGAATATGTTGTTACCCGTGAATTGCAAAAGCATTTTGCTGATTTCTTTTCCAGCTATAAAAAAGGCATTAACGGAAATACGGATAAAATGGGCGTATGGATTTCCGGTTTCTTTGGAAGCGGTAAATCTCACTTCTTAAAGATTCTTTCCTACATTCTTGCAAATAAAGATGTCAGCGGTAAAAGAGCTATCGACTATTTTATAGATGACAACAAAATTTCCGACCCTATGGTACTCGCTGATATGAAATTGGCGACAACTGTACCTACCGATGTTGTACTCTTTAACATTGACTCAAAAAGTGAAGTAAATGGTAAACAATCAAAGGTTGCCATTGTATCTGTTCTCCAGAATGTTTTTAATGAAATGCAGGGATTCAGCGGTTCAAATCCTTTCCTTGCCGACTTGGAACGCAAACTCACCGAAGAAGGAAAATATGATTTATTCAAAGAAAAGTTCGCAGAGAGTTTCGGCTCTGAGTGGATTGAAGCTCGCAGCGACTTTGACTTCATTCAGGATGATGTCGTTGAAGTCCTTGATGAGATTGGCTTTATGAGCATAGAAGCCGGTAGAAACTGGTGTGAAAAAGCGACCGGTGATTACAAATACAAGGTCGAGGACTTTGCTGCTCTTGTAAGAAAGTATCTTGAAAGGAAAGGCCACAACCATCACATTGTGTTCTTGATTGATGAAATTGGTCAGTACATCGGCGATGACTCTAAGCTTATGCTTAATCTTCAGACTGTAACCGAAGATTTGGGTACTGCTTGTAAAGGTAAGGCTTGGATTGTAGTAACAAGCCAGCAGGATATTGATTCCATTACAAAGACAAAAGGCAACGACTTTTCAAAAATTCAGGGGCGTTTTGACACTCGTCTATCTCTTTCTTCTGCCAATGTTGACGAAGTTATCAAAAAGAGAATACTTGAAAAAAATGAATCGGGCAAACAAACTCTTTGCCTCCTTTATGACGATAAAGCAACAGTCATAAAGAACCTCATCATATTTAATGATGGAGTTGAGAAAAAGCTATACTCAGGCAGAGATAACTTTGCAGATATTTATCCGTTTATTCCGTATCAGTTTAACTTGCTTGGCAGCGTTTTAACATCAATTCGTACACACGGAGCTTCAGGTAAACATCTTGCTGAAGGTGAGCGTTCTATGCTTGCTTTGTTCAAGGAGTCCGCTGTAAAGGTTATGAATGATGAGCCGGGTACTATTGTTCCGTTCAATATGTTCTACGATGCACTTGAACAATTCCTCGACCACTCTCACAAGGGTGTTATTTCCCGTGCTTTGGACAACGAGTATCTTAACCCAAATCACGACAGAGAGTGCTTTGATGTCAATGTGCTTAAAACCTTGTTTATGATTAAGTATGTCAAGGAAATCAAAGCAAACATCGAAAACATAACAAGCCTTATGGTTTCTAATGTAAATGACGACCGTATGGCACTTGCTCAGCAGGTCGAGGACGCATTAAAGAGGCTCGTCCGTCAGACTTTGGTTCAGAAAAACGGCGACATCTATGTTTTCCTGACCGATGAGGAGCAGGAAATCAACAGAGCTATTGAGTCTCAGAATGTGGATTCCGGCGAAGTTATCGCAAAAGTATCGGAAATGATTTTTGACGGTCTTTACGATGAGAAGAAATATCGTTACCCTGCTTTCAACGGCAGATATGCTTTTGCGTTCAATCAAATCGTTGACGAAAAGCCTTATAAGGCAAATCAAAACAACGATATTACATTAAAAATACTTACTCCAAACAGCGATGAGCGTTCAGACGAAACAACTATGAGAATTTTGTCCGGACAGTCAAGCTGTGTACTTGTTGTGCTTCCTGATGACAGAGCGTTCCTTGATGAAATCCGTTCTGCCTTGCAGATTGAAAAATTTATCAGATACGATGCTACGAATACCGTCACAAAGTTTGAAAGCATAAAGGAAGCCAAGAAAGTTGAAATGCGTGAGAGAAACGCAGCAGCAAAACTATTCCTTTCAGAAAGTCTTAAAAATGCAGACATCTTTGTAAACGGCGATAAGGTACAGACTAACTCTAAAGAAATTTCAACACGCATTAATGAAGCTCTCGGAAAGTTGGTCGCAAGTGTATATCATAAACTTTCTTACATAGATACTGCAATGAGTGAAACAGATATTCGCTCCATGTTCAAGAATAACGGTCAACAGCTCACTCTTGATGGAACAAAAACCACAAAGAATGAGTTGGCTCTCCACGATGTTAATGACTATATTGCCTTGAACACGCAAAGACATATGAAAACCTCTATGAAGTCCATTTTGGAACGCTTCTTAAAAGCTCCTTATGGATTTGTTGAAGCGGATGTTCAATGGCTGGTCGCTAAACTGTTCAAAGACGGCGAAATCGCAATGTTTGTCAATAACGAAGCCGTTACCCTCCTATCCAAGAGTGAGGAAGAAATCATTCGCTATCTGACACGCAAAGAGTTTAACGAAAAGTTAATGACCGAAAAGCGTGTAAAAGCAAACGAAAAACAGAAAAAGTCGGTTCGTGAAGTGATGAAAGAATTGTTCAATGTCACTTCCGCAAGCGATGATGACGACGCAATAATGAAGAGCTTCTTGGGTTACGCTTCTAATTTGAAAAATGACCTTGAGAAACTTGAAATTCATTATTCCACACAGCCTGCTTATCCCGGAAAACAAGTTGTTGAGTCTGGCAAAAAGTTAATGACAGAAGTTCTGCAAATGAAATACTCAAACGAGTTTTTTTCGGGAGTTGACCGCAAAAAGGACGATTACCTTGACTTTGCAGAAGATTACGAGCCTCTTAAAAAGTTCTTCGCCGGCGAGCAGAAAGACATTTTTGACAAAGCCCTCAGACTGATGAAGATTTACGATGACAGTAAAACATTCATTGTTGACAGTCAGATTGAAGCGGTTGTCGGCGATATTAAGGCAATCCTTAGAAAATCAGCACCGTATGGTGAAATTTATAAATTGCCTGACCTCCTTGACAGTTTCATTAACCTGTATGGCAAGCTCCTTTCTGATATGCAAAAGCCAATCGATGCAGCTATTGATGAAGCAAGGAAGCGTGTCTTTGAAGAACTCGACGGCAAAAAGTGCCACGATAAGCTGGCAGATAAGTTTGTTGGTCTGTTCCGTGAAATTCAGGATAAGGCTGCTCATTGTAACAATGTAGCGACTTTGCAGAACATCAAAGTTGAAGCGGATGCTCTCAAAGTTCGTTGCTTGAATGAAATCAATAACGAGGAAGCAAAGATTATCGCCGCAGAACAAGCAGCGAAAAATGCCGGAAATGATAACAGCGGTAACACTGTTACCCCTGCTACTCCTTGCCCTGCAAAGAAGAAAAAGACCGTAAGCATTAAAACCATTAACAATGCGGCTACTTGGCAGATTGAAAGTGAGGAAGATATTAAGCGGTATCTTGCTGAACTTGAGAAGAAGCTCATCAATTCCCTTGAGGATAATACGATTATCAATATTGAGTTCTAAGGAGGACACAATGGACGATAAGGTTATTGAAATAATAAAGAAAGACATTGAACGTTGTGAAAAGCAAACTGTGAATGAGGGGTCTTATGAACTATTTCAGGCTCTGATTGGGAAATACAATGGACTTTTCGATGGGTTTTCAGACGATATACCGAAATCAGGAAAAGTTTCTGCCGGGGGTGCTTTCAACTATCGCCCGGAGCTTAATGCCATTAAAGAGAAACTGGAATTGATTTTGGTAACAGAACAGACAAAAGACCCGCTGTTTAAGTTCAAGGAAATGCTTTCTGATGATATAGAGCAAATTAAAAGTGCTTTGGAAAATCAATCAATGAACGAAGATGAAAAGCAGCAGTTATATTTGTCGATTACTGCAAAATACCACCCGTATGTACCTCAGCTTGGCACAGGGTTATATCAGTATTTTGCTGAACAAGGGTTCTACGACGAGGTAACCGGAGATTCATTAGAATTTAATCTCAGGCAGATATATAACAAGCTGATAACTTTCCGTTCACTTAATTATCCGGGACTGGGTGCAGCTATTACGAATGCACCCAATACAGTAGTAACTATAACAAATACAAATCAGAACCAAAATACAATGACAGTCTCTTTCGATGCAGTAAGAGAGAAAGTTAATAATATGACCTCTCTACCCGACGAGGATATTGAGGAAATACAAAGCCGAATTGACGAGATAGAAGAAATTGTTAATTCAAAAGAGAGCAAGAGTAAAAAGTGGTCTAAAGCAAAAGAAATCATCAAATGGATTGCTGATAAGGGCGTTGATGTTGGTATTGCTTTGTTGCCGCTGCTTCTCAAAATAGGATAACGGAGGAACGGTATGAACAAAACAGCGATTAAGAATTTCGCAGTATGGGCGAGAGAAAAGCTCATTTCTGATATTACATATAAAGCCGGTATGCTCGGCATTACCGAAAATGGAATTGCCGACAAACTGCCCCAATCTACCGCTGACTTGCATTTTTATGATGTAGGTACAAAGAATTATGCGGAGATTTCCGGTACTGAAATCAAACAGCGTGAAGCACTTGTAAAGGCAATTAAGACAAGAGAAAAAAGTTTTAAGAACTATAAAGAAGCCTTTGAAAATGTTGTCGAAGAAGTAGCATATACTTGGTTCAACAGACTTGTTGCGATTAGATTTATGGAGGTAAATGATTATTTACCTTCTGGTGTTCGTGTGCTTTCTTCTGAGAATAAAGCGAAGAACGAGCCTGACTTTGTTACTACTCCGTTTGATACCGACTTGGAGTTTACTCCGTATGAACAAGACAGAGTTATCCAGTTAAAAGATGAAAACAAACTGGACGAGCTGTTCCGTATGCTTTTTATTAAGCAGTGCAATAAGCTTCACGATATTTTACCGGAGCTGTTTGAAAAGACAGATGACTATTCCGAACTGCTTTTGACAATTTCATTTACCGACAAAGATGGTATTGTTTATCGCCTTGTCCACGATATTGATGAAAATGATTTCAATGTGGAAAAAGAAGGTCAGGTAGAAATCATCGGTTGGATGTATCAGTATTATATTTCAGATAAGCACGAAGAAGTGATCAAAGTTCTTGGAAAAAAAACAATTTCAAAGCAAGATATTCCTGCCGCTACTCAGTTATTTACAACAGACTGGGTTGTTCGCTATATGGTGGATAACTCTCTTGGTAGGTATTGGATTGAAAGAAATCCTCAGAGTAAACTGGCAGAAAAACTCGATTTCTTTGTTACACCGAAAGACGGATATATTGACTATATCGACGAAAAAGTCTATCCGACCGACTTGACATTCTTTGACCCTTGTATGGGTAGCGGTCATATCCTTGTTTATGCTTTTGATGTATTAATGGAAATCTACCGTGAATGCGGTTATTCCGATAGAGACGCTGCATTAAATATCGTACAAAATAACCTTTACGGTATGGACATTGATAAGCGAGCTTATCAGTTGGCGTATTTTGCAGTAATGATGAAAGCCCGTAGCTATAACAGACGAGTTTTAACACAGGGCATCTTCAATAACTTTTCCGTTTGCGAAGAAAGTAACTCTATTGACAGATTTGCTTGCGATGGTATCACTAACGATAAAGAGCAGAATAAAATCGGCGAGTACCTTATCAAAGCGTTTAAGGATGCACAGGAGCTTGGCACATTGCAGACTATTAAGAGTGCCGATTATAAATCCTTTGCAGAGTATCTTCTCAATCTTGAAAACACAACGGAACAGTTAGATATTTTCTCTATGTCTTGGATAAACGACACTCTTCCGAAAATGTTGCAGTTTACAAAACAGGCTGCGATTATGAGCAAGAAATATACAGTTGTTTGCACAAATCCGCCATATATGAATAAGTTAGAAGGTCAACTTAAAAAATTTGTAGTTGACAATTATAAAGCATACTCAGGAGACCTTTTCAGCGTGTTTATGTATCGCAACTTTGGATACTGTAAATCAACTGGATATTCTGCTTTTATGACACCAAATGTTTGGATGTTTTTGAAAACATACGAGGACTTACGTCATTTTATAATTGACGAGAAATCGATTGTTTCTTTAGTTCAAATGGCTAAAGGCGCTTTTTTCAAAGAGGCTACAGTTGATATTTGTGCATTTGTGCTTGGCAACACTCACTCCAATAATAAAGGGCTTTATATTAGATTGGAAGATTTTAAGGGTGATATGGAAATTCAAAAGCAATACATTTTGAAAGCTATAAATGATTCAGAATGTGGATACTTTTTTGAATCCAATTCACAAGATTATGAATCAATACCATCTTCTCCTATTGCATACTGGATAAGTGAAAACTTTGCTAATATGTTCAAAGTAGGAACTCTGTTAGGGAAAATTGCTGATTCTAAACAAGGTCTTGCCACGGCAGATAATAATAGATTCCTGCGAGAATGGTATGAAATCCAGTATAGCGGAATCAATTTCAATTGTAAAAGTTTAGATGAAGCAAAGCAATCGGGGTATAAATGGTTTCCGTATAACAAGGGCGGAGAATATAGAAAATGGTATGGAAATAACGATTTCGTTGTTAACTGGGAGAATGATGGGTTTGAGATAAAGAATTTCTTTGATGATAACGGCAAACTTAGGTCTCGTCCACAAAATCTAAATTTTATGTTTCGAAGTTCTGCCAGTTGGTCAGACATCACATCTGGCACAAATGCTTTTAGATACAAGCCTGAAGGTCATTTATTCGATATATCCGGAATGAGCTTCTTTGCCAGTAATCATTTCTCGTATTTATTGGCATTGTGTAACACAAAAGTTGTAGTTGAAATACTAAAACTGGTTGCTCCAACAATTCATTGTCAATGCGGTGACGTCGCTAACATTCCGGTGATAATTGACAATGATAGAGAGCCTATTGTTGAAGAAATGACAAGAGAAAATGTAAACTGCTCAAAATCAGACTGGGATTCATTTGAAATATCTTGGGATTTCAAAGAGCATCCGCTTGTAAGACTTGCGAAAGGTCTGTGGGACGCAACCGCCGTCGGTGCTTCTATGCAATATTATTACGGTGGTCATCCGAAAGTTGATTCTCCTTTGGAACTTTGCTATATGCTTTGGCAGGGCGAATGTAACGAACGCTTCAAACAGCTCAAAGCAAATGAAGAAGAACTTAACAGAATTTTCATCGACATTTACGGATTGCAGGACGAGCTTACTCCTGAAGTTGAGGATAAGGATGTTACTGTACGCAAAGCCGACCTTTCGAGAGACATTAAGAGTTTGATTTCTTATGCGGTTGGTTGTATGTTCGGTCGCTATTCTCTTGATATTGACGGTATTGCCTATGCCGGTGGAGATTGGGACGAAAGCAAGTACAGCACATTTATTCCTGACGTCGATAACTGCATTCCGATTACCGATGAGGAATACTTTGAAGATGATATTGTCGGTCTGTTCTGTGCTTGGCTTAAAAAAGTTTACGGTGAGGATACACTTGAAGAAAACCTTGATTTCATTGCAAAGGCACTTGGCAACAAGGGCAATACAAACCGTGAAGTAATAAGGAACTACTTCCTGAATGACTTTATGAAAGACCATATTAAGATTTATCAGAAGCGCCCGATATATTGGCTCTTTGACAGCGGAAAGCAGAACGGTTTCAAAGCTCTCTGTTATATGCACCGCTGGAACGCAGATACAACAGGTAATATGCGTGTTGAGTACCTGCACCGTATGCAGCGTGTGTATGAAAAAGAGATTATCCGTATGCAGGAAATCATCGACAACAGCCGTGATAACAAGGAAATCTCCAATGCGACAAAACGCAAAGAGAAGCTTCAGAAGCAAATCAAGGAAACCAAAGATTACGATGCAAAGGTTGCACACTTGGCTCTTTCCCGTATTGACATTGACCTTGATGACGGCGTAAAGGTCAACTATGAAAAGGTGCAAACTGCATCTGACGGAAAGAAAATGCAGATTTTAGCGAAGATATAAAAACAAGCGAGGTGAGAATACGGTGGACTTTGCAAATGACATATTTACTTTAGAACCTCCTACTAAACAGACATTTAAGTTAGAAGGAGCTGCTTTACCAACAAATAAAGACTTATACTTTAGAACCAAGCAGCGGGAGATTATTGACCAGTATGCGGCAGCTCGTATTTTCCTAAATGAAACTGAAATTGAGGATTGGTCACATTGGTTCAATCAAGTTGATGATGAAAGAAATAATACTGCCTTCAAAAAAATATTTACAACATATTTTTATGAAACAGCGTTAATGTATTACAACATCGTTGTAGACCTTACTTGGACTCTTTGCTATGTGAGTGCAGAATTTGCAATTTCCAATAGTTCTAATCGAGTTGATTTTGAGGGTTGTAAGCCGATAGAAGAAGCATATCAGTTGTTGAGAACTGCTGAAAACTCTGTTACATCACCAACAGCAGAATCAAATCCATTTGGATATTTGCAGAAGATGTGTCCTGAATATTCAAAAGCCATACAGATAATCATAGACTTTTGGAATTCGTTTAGCTCGTCAGCAATACGAAAGAAATACAACTACTGTAAACACAAAGGAAAGCCGGCTTATGACGAGATTGAAGAATTGAGAGGAAAAGGAAGATTGTTCGATATATCTATTCAACCTATCGGTTCAAATGAAACTATACAAATTGCTTCTGATATACGAGATGTTCAATGGGTTCAATCTCTTACTGATAACATTACTGAATTGCAAAGATTTGATGATGAACAGCTTTTCCCTTATGTAAAGTCGTTATTAGAAGAATTAGAACGAGTAGTAAAACCGTCGCCAATGGTGATGTGAGTTACTAAGAAAAGGTGAAACAATGGCAGAACTAAATTTAAAACAGATTACAGACAAACTGAATAGTGAGTTTACAGGTGATGTTCGTAAGCTCGTATTTTGGTACGATGCAAACGCCGAGTTTCAAGAGGATATTGATACCATAGAGCTTGAAAATGCGAAGGTTCTGCACCTTGAACCGGATAATCAATTCTACATCAAATACTTCTTGGAGTGCGAAGATACCACTACAAACTACCTTGTATATGCTCCCTTTGCAAAGCCTGATATAAGAAACAATCACCTTGCGGACACTATCAGATATTCCAAAGAATTTTTTGCCGACCGTGCTTCTCTCCTTACCCTTGATTTGGGTATTGACGAACGGTACAAGCCGGTAATACAGCACTATATTAAATTCTTTGCAAATAAAGAAAGAACACAGAAGTTCTATGATTTTGAAATCGAGAATTTCAACAAATCTACCATAGAAATTGCATTGATGAGCGTACTTTGCAAAAGCAAAACAGCTTCTTTTGAAGAAGTCATTCGCTGCATACTGACCGATGACGGATTGGTGGACAACAAATACCTTGCAGAGTTTGAAAAGTATGATTTGCTGGGTGCTTTTTGGCAACAGGCTGATGTGGCTTTCGGTTATAACGACGCAAAGCCGTCATTGGAAAAGCTCGTTATTACGATGTTTGTAACCTATGCTTCAAAGAGCATACATACAGATATGCCCGGTGCGTGGAAACCGTTTATTTCCTATAAATCAGGCAACATTATAGCCTTTATTGATAACCTTATGAACAGTTATCTGTATGGCAACCGTTATGACGAGATTTCAGACATCGTATATAACGCACTAAACGGCAAGTCTTATCTTGCAAAGATGGATGTAGAAGCACTTATCGACTGCAATATCTTTGCAGGTGTTGACGAACTGATTATTAACTGGCTCATCAGCCGACTGGAAAACGAGGATATAGGGGCAAAACTCGGCGGCAAGAGTATTCCACAGATTTGTGCAGAACGCAGGAAGAAGCACCTCGGCAGAAGATACCGCAGTGAATACTTCATTCTTGAAAATGCTTTCTATATTATTTCGGATGGGAAGTATCAGCCGGTCAGCGGAATTAAAAACTTGGTTAAGGATTACACCGAAACCACCTATAAACTTGACCGTAGATACAGGTATTTCTATTTCTATTTTGATAGTATGGACGATACCACTCCGTTTGAGAAGCTCAGAGAATTGGTTGAAAACATTTATACCAATGAATACCTGAACAAGATTACCGTCAACTGGAACAATGAATTTGCCGATGCAGACGGAGAAACCGGGCTTGTAAAGCAAAAAGATTTCTTCTCGAAATACATCAACTATTCCAAAGACCGTGTTGTTGTATTTATTTCCGATGCCTTCAGATATGAGGTGGCTCACACTCTGTTTGAAAAACTGCTTGCTGACGAAAAATGCACCGCTTCTCTTGCTGCCATGCAGGGTGTACTTCCGTCATACACGCCTTTGGGTATGGCTTCTCTCCTTCCGCATAGGAATATTGAGTATGCCGATAATTTCGATGTGCTCGTTGACGGAAAAGTATGTGCTTCGACAGAACAACGAGAAGCAATACTGCAAGAGTATAAAATCAACAGCAAGTGTGTTCAGTATGACTCGCTAAAAACGATGAAGCAAGCCGACCTGCGTTCTATCTTTACCGGTCAGGATGTAGTTTACGTCTATCATAATCAGATAGACGCTCGTGGAGATAAGGCTGCTTCTGAAAACGAAGTATTTACCGCCTGTGAGGAAGCAATAGAGGAAATCTATTCAATGATAAAGAAGATTGCTTCGCAGGCAAACACATTGCATTTTATAGTCACAGCCGACCACGGATTTATCTATAAAAGAGATAAAATTCAGGCAACCGATAAAATCAGCGGAGCTGCTTCGAAATCAAACAGCGTAGGTCAGCGTTATTCTATTTCTGCAAAAGGACTTGATGCTGATGGCGTATGTTCTACCACTGTCGGCAAAGTGTTAGGCAACAAAGACGAGCGTATTATTTCTTTCCCGCTTGCTTCCGATATTTTCAAGGTTGCCGGTGCAGGACAGAACTATGTTCACGGCGGTTGCTCGCCGCAAGAAATGCTTATACCTCTGCTTGATGTTAAAGTGGATAAAGGAAAGAAAGAAACAAGTTCAGCAGAAATTGCCCTTGTAAGCCTTACAACGAAGATTACCAATCTTATTACCACACTTGACTTCGTACAAACAGAACCGGTAAGTGATGTGGTAAAGGAAACAACCTATCGAGTTTACTTCATATCAGAAAACAACGAGAAAATTTCTAACGAAAATATCGTTATTGCTGATAAAAAAGACAAGGATACTGCAAAGCGTATGTTCAGACTGCGTTTCAGTTTCAAAAACAAGAAGTACAACAAAGCTCAAAGGTATTACTTGGTTGCATACGATGACAAGAACGATATTGAAGTTCTCCGTCACGAAATTATTATGGATATAGCTTTCGCCGATGACTTCGGCTTCTTTGAATAATACGGGAGGTAATTATGGACGAATTTAACACTTCAGAAGTCAGTCCAAATGAAGAAATAAACAAAAAACTTCGTGCCTGCTTTGACGGGAAAATAGTCAGGAAAGACTTGACTAAATCAATTAAGGAAGGTGCGAATGTTCCGGTTTATGTTCTTGAATTTTTGCTGGGACAGTATTGCAGTTCAGATGACCCTTCCGTAATTGAAGAAGGCGTCGCAAATGTAAAAAGAATACTTGCCGATAATTATGTAAGACCTGATGAAGCACAAAAAATATTATCCGTACTTCGTCAAAGAGGCAGCTATACCGTTATCGACAAGATTACCGTAAATCTCAACATCAAAAAAGACACTTATGAAGCAGAGTTCTCAAACTTGGGTATTAAGTCTATTCCCATCAGTGAAGAATATCCAAGCAAGTTCGACCGTCTGCTTTGTGGGGGTATTTGGTGTATTGTTCAGCTTGAATATGAATATATCGAGGAAGATAAAGGTGCTTCACCTATTCATATCCGCAAACTTACACCTATTCAGATGCCGCACGTTGATATTGAAGAATTGAAACAAGGCAGAAAAGCATTTACAAAAGAAGAATGGATGAGTGTATTACTGCGTTCCATAGGAATGGAACCTGATACGCTTTCTGAAAGAGAAAAGTGGTTGCTTATTGCTCGTATGCTTCCGCTCGTTGAAAATAATTTCAATCTGTGTGAGCTGGGTCCGAGAAGCACCGGTAAATCTCATCTGTTCAAAGAAATATCACCGAATAGTATTCTTGTATCCGGCGGTCAAACTACCGTTGCAAACCTTTTCTATAATATGGGTAGAAAAACGGTTGGTTTGGTCGGATTATGGGACTGTGTTGCCTTTGATGAAGTAGCAGGCATAAACTTCAAAGACAAAGACGGCATTCAGATAATGAAGGACTATATGGCTTCCGGCTCTTTCGCTCGAGGCAAGGAAGAAAAAGCCGCAACGGCTTCTATGGTTTTTGTCGGTAATATCAATCAGAGCGTTGATGTGCTTTTGAAAACTTCAAGTCTATTTGCTCCGTTCCCGCCTGAAATGGGAACAGATACGGCTTTTCTTGACCGTATGCACTGTTATATACCGGGTTGGGAAATCCCGAAATTCAGACCTCATCATTTTACAAATGACTACGGATTTATTACCGATTATCTTGCAGAGTTTATAAGAGAGCTGCGTAAAGAACAATACGGTGACGCACTTGATAAATACTTCCGCCTTGGTAAGAACCTCAACCAGCGTGATACCATTGCCGTAAGAAAAATGGTTGGTGGCTTTATTAAGCTGCTATATCCTGATGGAGAATATTCAAAGGAACAACTTGAAGAAATTTTGCAGATTTCTCTTGAAATGCGTCGCAGAGTCAAAGAACAGCTCAAAAAACTCGGCGGTATGGAGTTTTACGATGTAAACTTCTCATATATTGATAACGAGACTTTTGAAGAACACTATGTTTCTGTTCCGGAACAGGGCGGCGGAAAACTAATTCCTGAAGGTATGTGCAATCCAGGTCAAGTATATACCGTTGCACAAGGCAAGTCCGGAATGCTTGGTGTGTTCAGATTGGAATCGCAGATGATGGCAGGAAACGGAAAATTTGAGCGTTCAGGTCTTGGCTCTGACAGTAAATGCAAGGAAGCTACCAATACAGCGTTTAATTTCCTGAAAGCAAATTCTAATCGTATCAGCGGCTCAATCAGCACGACGACTAAGGATTATATCGTAAACTATCAAGACCTTCAGGGAATCGGTATGACTGAGAAACTGGCATTGCCGACGCTTATTGCACTGTCATCTGTGGCTCTCGGAAAACCTACTGCAAGCAGTCTTGCAGTACTTGGGGAAATCAGTATTGCCGGTACATTGATTAAGGTTGATGAACTTGCAAATTGCTTGCAGGTGTGCTTGGACAGCGGAGCAAAAAAAGTCCTTCTTCCGATTACTTCGGCGGCAGACCTTTCAACAGTTCCGGCAGAGCTAATCGGTTGTTTCAATTTGATTTTCTATTCAAGTGCGGAAGATGCAGTTTATAAAGCATTGGGCGTAGAATAATTTTGAGGAGTTGCAGACAATGGCGAAGAAAAGAAGAAAGAAAAGTTCAAAATGCCCTGAACCGTTTAATACCTTGATTGACCTCGCTGCTGCTGCAACTCTCGACTATGTAGCATATAAAAGACGACAAAAAAGAGGCGGCAGCAAAACCAAGATAGACCCTTATGCGGCGGCAGGAGCAGCCTATGGAATGGGGCTTATTGATGATACTGAGGACTTGATAAAACTTGGTGGTGTGTTAGGTGCTATGGGTGCTTTTGACGATGACGACAATGGCTCATATACACCAGCTCCAACAAATAATCGCAACAAATATGCTTGGCGAATGAATTGTGAAGATGGCAGCGATTACGGAATTTATCCTGAAAATTACGAAACACGACAGGAATATAATGAAGCCATTGTTTCAGCTAAGAGTAACGAGCAGGGTTCTGTTGAGAGCATAAAAATAAACCTTGAACAGGAACACAGTGATAGCTCAACAGAAATCAAATATACTTTTTGCAAAATATCTCGGATTGATAATGGAAAAAACGATTACTATTTTCCCGGAGAGCTGTGTCTTAGGGTTGGTGATTTTGTAAAAGTGCCGACAGAAGTCGGTGAATCAAACGCCATTGTAATTCATATACAAGCATATTCGGAAAGTGAAGCACCAAAACCAATAAATGAAACAGAGAAGATAATCGAAAAGATGTTTTAATCATTCGCATAATTTGCAAGCACTGTTATGAACGCTATTGTTCACAACAGTAAAAGAAAGAGGAAACAGTATGGATAATATTATTAAGTTGAATAACGAAATTCAAGAAAGCAAAGATAATACAATAATGCGAATGATGAACGACACCACCATCTATCCGATGTTAAAAGAGTCAGAAGTAGGTGTATCAAATTATACTCCATTGCCACTTTCAAGACTCACTGCATACGGAACAGCATTTCAACCGCTTACGACAGCAGTTCAAACTGCAATCGGTGGAGCTGGCGGAAGTGGAATTTACTATGTCAATACCGGTGGAAAAACAATGTTCCAAATGAAATCAACCGGCAACTTTATTGGCTCGTTGCAATCGCCTACCGGTATGGTCGGTGGCGGACAGGCTCAAATGACACCGCTTACCTGCGACCCAACTATGTTGTTTATGGCTGCTGCTTTGGCAAATATCGAAAAGAAACTCGATGCCATTCAGGATATGCAACGAGAAATGATGGACTTTCTTATTCAGAAGGAAAAAGCAGACCTAAAAGGCAATCTCAATTTCCTGTTTGATGTATTTAATAACTACAAATATAACTGGAACAATGCTATGTATAAGAACAGCAACCACATTAAGGTTCTCGACATAAGGCAGGAAGCTGAAAAGAAAATCACTTTTTACCGTGAACAGATTATTGCAAAAGTCAATAAAAAGTCCTTTATTCATAGCGACCAAACTGTTAGCAAACAATTACAAGCTGTTCAAGACCAATTCAAAGACTATCAACTTGCTTTATACTTGCTCGGTTTTTCGTCTTTCTTGGAGGTTATACTATTAGAAAATTACGATGCAGATTATTTGTCGGGTATTTCTGCAAAACTGGATACTTATTCTTTGAAGTATAGAGAACTATACACAAAATGCTATGATGAAATTGAGAGTTATTCATCAACATCAGTTCAGTCATCAATGCTGAAAGGCATTGCAAAAGCAAGTACATCTGTTGGCAAGCTTGTCGAAAAAATCCCGGTTATTAGCAAGGGACAAGCCGATGAAGCTTTGATTGCGGCAGGTGACAAATTAGACGAAATAAATGCCGGTAAAGTAAGAAAGCAAATGAGTTCCTTAATTGAACATCAAAGTAACTCTATACGACCGTTTATCGAGAATATAGATACAGTAAATGAACTATACAACAAACCGGTTCGGTTATTAGTAGATAAAGAGAATTTATATATTGCTACAATCGCTTGAGCATTCAGAAGAAAGAGGTGTGCAAATGGATAAGATTCTGATAAACGACTTACTTAAGATACCGGATTGTGATATTGGTAAAACCAGACTCAAGCTGAATGTTTTCAATGGAAATACAGACCCTTTAGAGGAATACAAAAGAGACCCTGATAAAATTAACATAGAGTGGTTTTTGTGGCACAATCAAAGAAGATATTTCCATACGGGACAGATTGCAATTTGTCTGCTTTACCTCTATGATGATAAATGGTTGCTAACAACGATTAAGAGGATTACAAAAGAGATTGATGTCGTTGATGATGTCGGCTTTGAAGCTGAGGAAATAGAAGAATATCGTAAGTATTACGGCAGATTAGTATTGAAGTATCACAATACGAAGCGTGGTATGGGAAGAACCTATGAGTCTATGATGGAGGAGCTGGAAGTAATTGAAATTCTTTCAACTGCTTATGATGGTGACGAATTTCCGGGTTATGAGAACATAAGATTGAGTTTTTCACAACTTGAAACGATTATTCGAAATAAACGCAGCGGCTGGCTTGATGCTTTGAGAAATCAAAAAGCAGTTTATCTTATAACTGATACCAGCAACGGAAAAATGTATGTTGGCTCGGCAACTGCTCAGTATGGAATGTTGCTTCAAAGGTGGACTAACTATATAGAGAATGGACACGGTGGGAATGTTGAACTTAAACATATTGTTGACACCAAAGGGTTTGATTATATAAAAGAAAACTTTCAGTATTCGGTATTAGAAAACTATAACGCCCGAATGGATGACAATTACATACTGAGCCGTGAAAAATGGTGGAAAGATACCCTTTGTACAAAACAATTTGGATATAATAAAAACTAATCTTTCCGATTACATCATACATTTCTCAAAATTGACTTTAGTTCGAGTTTGGTGTATAATTTAGTAAATTTAATATTTTTTGTATCTATTAAGAGTGTGTGAGGGACAAGCCCTATGACCACACAGCAACCTACCAAATGGCAAGGTGCTAATGCTTGAACGATAGGTAATGATGATTTTTGCAATCCTATCGTGACGATAGGATTGTTTTTTTAACGCTCTTTTTAGTAATAAATGAAAGGAGTATTTTTTATGCGAACAATCAAAAAACTCATTAACACGGAGAAGAAGGTATATATCCTTCTCAAAAACAAAGCGATACAGTATCGTTTTATGAGTGATGCTGAAAGAGAAGGCATTACTTATGGAGATAATGTTAAGCCGACTGAACGAAAGGTGGACGATATTATGGCTTTGCAACCAAATGGGACAATTTGTTTTTTGGGATGGGCAGGGCGAATGTGTTACCACTACAACAAAGAAAATGTGCTTCGTATTGATTATGAAAGATACATCGATGGTGCAGAAAATTATATTATCTAATGCAAAGACCGTCAGATCTCATTCGAGACTTGACGGTCTTACATTTTGTGATTGTATTTTAGAAAATCGTTTTGGTGTTCCTGTTTACGAAGTTGATAGCCCTGCGCAATCAGCGTATCTACTTTCAGAGCAATCAGGTTAATGTCGGAACACATTGCCCGTGCAATCTGCTGAATATCATAGCCGTTTTCAATGTATTCCAAAATGGTGTCGTCCGGGAGCGAAGCCTGAGAAGCGAAGATATTTGCTTCATACTCCATACGGTTCTCTCTCATATCAAAGATGTTGAACTCTTTGAACCCGCCGACAGCAACCGCTTCTTGCCTGTGTAGAACATCGTGCCCGATTTCGTGCCATAGCACTATCTGCTCCACGACCGGGTGCATACCGTTTTTAAGAAAAACAAAGCGGTTCTTCAGAATAACCTTGTATGCTCCACGCTGCTTGTCAAAATTCCGGTAGATGATATTGATACCAAGCTCTTTTGCGACCTTGTACGGGTCACGAGTACCGCAGCGGTCAATGAGCTTGTTTACGATTTTCACAATCTCAGCCGTAGTGTAATACCCCAATCCAGCTCACCTCCCATATTATAGTATATCGGATATTTACCCTATAATAAATTATAAACTAATATGTGTCCCATATATTGGACTTAGTTCACTTCGAGGATTACTCGTCTTTGCGGTATTTCTTCGGGGTGTATTTTTTATTGTTCTTCTTTGCAATAAGATATGCTTCCTGAATAGCGTCAACCATTTCACGCATATCCTCGTCAGCCATTTCGCCGCCGGCAAACAGACCGGTAACTTCTGCAAGCAACTCCTGAGCCTGTCTTGCTCCTCTGCGTCCGTACTTATCCTCTACATCGGCGATGAAAGCGTCGTCCTCAGACAGCAGATAATTCACATTTACATTTAAGGATTCTGCCAGCTTCTTATATCTTTCCATTCCTCTCGGACGGGATTTATCATTTTCATAAGAACCAATTATGCGTCGGGTTACGCCGATTTTAGCTGCCAACTCATCTTGACTCATACCAAGTTTTGTTCTCTCAGCCTTGACTTTTTCACCGAATGTCATTGTGATTTCACTCCTTAAAAGAATATTTACAGTTGAACTACCCGTTTGCTCTTGACAAGTACAGTTGAAGTGTATATAATATGAATTGGGAAGTTGAACTACACATAGTGTACACCAAACTACCCAAAATGTCAAGGGGGTTCAAAAAATGTTACGAAGCATACTTCATTGTGATATGAATAACTTCTATGCCAGCGTCGAATGTATGCTCGACCCCGCATTGAAAAAATATCCGATTGCTGTTTGCGGCTCTGTGGAGGAGCGACACGGTATTGTGCTTGCAAAGAACTACAAAGCAAAGGCTTTTGATGTGAAAACCGGGGACGCAGTATGGCAGGCTAAACAGAAGTGCAAGGACTTGGTTGTAGTACCGCCCCATTATGAGGAGTATATCAAATACTCAAAGCTTGCGAGAAGCGTGTATGAGCGATATACCGACCAAGTTGAACCGTATGGTATGGACGAGTGTTGGTTGGATATTAGCGGGACGGAAAGCCTTTTCGGTTCGCCGGAAAAGGTGGCAAATGAAATTCGTGAAACGATGAAGTTTGAACTCGGCTTGACGATTTCTGTGGGTGTTTCCTTTAATAAGATATTTGCGAAGCTCGGCTCGGATATGAAGAAACCGGACGCAGTAACCTTGATACCAAAGGACACATTCAAAGAAAAGATTTGGGGACTTCCTGCCGCTGACCTGCTCGGTGTAGGACGGGCAACCCAGCGAGTGCTTGACAGCTATTGTATTCGTACCATCGGGGATTTAGCGAATACCGACCCTGAGTTCTTACGCAGAAGATTAGGAAAGAACGGAGTAGTTTTATGGAACTATGCCAATGGTAACGACCTTTCCCTTGTTGCCAAGAAAGACTTCGTTTCTCCTATAAAAAGTGTAGGACACGGTATAACGACGGTAGCAGACTTAGAGAAACCGGAGCAGGTGTGGCCCGTGTTTCTCGAATTAACCCAAGACATCGGACATAAGCTCCGTGTTCACGGACTGAGTGCAGAAGGTGTCGCAATACATATTAGAGACAACACACTCAATACAAGGCAATGGCAGACGAAGATTGCACTTCCTACACAGTCTCCGATGATTATTGCAAAGACCGCTTTTCAGTTGTTTGAAAAAAGATATGGGTGGAACACCCCTATACGTTCCGTGACAGTACAAGCCATAAATCTCATTCCACAAGACACGCCCCGTCAAATAGATATGTTTATGGACGCCGCAAAGCAGGACAAATTGGAGCGAATGGAAAAGTGTGTTGAAGAAATCAGACGGCGTTTCGGTAAGGACAGCATAAGGAATGGGGTTCTGTGTCAGAACCTGCGGCTACCACCGGAAAAAGCCGAAATCACTATGCCGACAGGTATGGTCGGTTAAGGAGGGCTTAATGTGATTGACGAAAAAGAGGTTACGGCTTATGTTGCGATACCCGACTGCTTTTTGCAGGGGTGCAGCGAAGATATTGTTATCTTCCGTGCGGACGGCGGAAACCATTTTACCGACTATGGTATATATGAGGGAATGTTCCTTTTCTTTGACCGGAAAAAACGCTTTAAGAAAGGAAGGCTTTCCTGTTACATCAATACTGCCGGAGATGACCGACCTAAGTACAGGGTGTCGGATAAGAACATCGACGGATACAAGCACTTGGGAAGATTAGTTTTGACTTTGAGAAATTACGAGGTATAGAAATGGAATCCGATAGAAGAAAAGTTTATGTTGAAGTAAATGTAACACACAGACCTGATGGAACGGCTCGTCCGAATTTCATCAAGTTTGAGAATTATGAAAAATATGAGATAGACCGTGTAATTCAGAAATGCCGTGCGGCTTCCACCAAAGTCGGAGGAACCGGTATCCGCTACACGGTACAGATTTGCGGCAAGCCCACATTTCTGTTCGACGAAGAAAACGGAAAGTGGTTTGTAGAAGCAAAATCCTAATGGTAGGAGGTTTTGTAACTTGAAACATTTATCGAGATTTGACATCGAAGCGATAGCCGACAAGTATGTTCAGGCATATATGGCACTTCCCGATGTCCGTAACACACAAATATACAGAATTGACCCGGAGCTTCTCTTGGAGAAGGTTCTCGGATTGAATGTCGAATACCAGCACCTATCCTATGACGGTAGCATTCTCGGAATGACCTCATTTACGGAAATGGGTGTTCAGGTATTTGAAGATGATGATAACGAAGCCTTTTTCTTTTTGGACGGGAAAACCGTTCTTGTGGAAAAGGACTTGAACTTTGACAGCAAGCTGAAAGGCAGAAAGAATTTCACCTTAATGCACGAGGGCAGCCATCAGATATTTAAGATGTTGTTCCCGAATGATTACGGTGTAACACAGAAATCTGCCGGAGTACATTATTACAAGGCAAATTCCGAGAGGAATAAGCCAATATCCGATTGGGAGGAATGGCAGGCAAACACTCTTGGAGCTGCTATCCTTCTTCCCGAAAACCTTATAAAGCAGGGAATGTATCTGTTCAGTCTCGGCGAAAAGATTGAATGCCTGAACAAGATATACTATCCGAGTGTATATAAAAGGTTTGACGCACTTGCTGATTTTTTAGGGTGTTCCAAAAAGGCTCTTGCCATACGAATGAAACAGCTTGGACTTTTGAAAAAGGAGTATCTTGATAATCCTTTTGATTTGGTTACGGTTTATCCGGAGGTGAGCGAGCTATGAAATCGTTGGAACAAAAGATAATCGTAAGGTGCAAAAACTGTGGCTGGCGTATTTTTGACAAGGTAACAATGACAACAGGCGTTATTGAACTGAAATGCCCAAACTGCCACAGAGTAGTAGAGGTTGACCTTTCCCTACGCAAAGGAATGGTCAAGTACAGATTAGTAAAGAACGATAACAGAGCGAACAATTAAATATCGGGCAGATGTACCGAGCCACGAGTCCTTGAGCGAAAGCTCCTGAGTCATCAAATTGCCGGACGCTGAGAATTAAGGGATAGAAATATCCTAATGTTCTTGGTGTCCGGCTTTTTTGTCGCTCCCGAAAGGAGCAAGACCGTGACATATAAGTGGCTGGCTTATATCGCCAAGTATCCGTAATCTCCGAATTTTTGATTTCAACCAAATTCAAAAATTCAAATTCAAGGAGATTACGACAATGACAAAACTTACATTAGAACAACAGGAATTATTATTTGCGAACGACTGCAAGCTCATTAACCTGCGGTATGAATATCACGGCTACACCGGCACAGAGAAATGGGCGATTGTGACAGAACTGGCGGAAGAAGAATTGTGGGTTAAATACCCTGATGTTATCCGTCGGTACACTCCGTTCATTCTGCTTTCTATGGCTCAGGGCGAAGTGATTGACGAGTCATACAGAAACAACGATAAGTACGAAAAGCGAGCAAAAAGAACAATCGATGTGTATGGGTATGAAGATGACATCTCTGAACAATTCCACCGGGAACTGATTACTCCGTTTGTTGACCCGTTTGAGCAAGCGGAGGAAGAACGGATTGAGGAAGAAAAGGAACAGCTCCGTCAGTTAGAAATTGCGAAAGTCAGAAAGGTATTGGAAATGCTGAAACCTGTTCAGAGAGAAAGACTGATTAAAGCGATTTTATTAGGTATGAGTTCAAGAAAAATCGCAAAGGAAGAAGGCGTATATTACAGCGTTGTAGATAAGTCGATTGCTGCCGCAAGAAAAAATTTCAAGAAATTTTATGAAAACCTCTGATTTTGGGTGTGCATTTTGACCCCCTTTGTCCAAATGAGTGAAGGGGTTATTTCAATTCCGGATAAGAAATGCACTTTCAAAACTAAATGAACAGAGAGGTTATACATATATGCAGAGAAAAGAAATTCAGCGTGGAGATTTATTCTACTACGATTTTGGAAAAAGAGAGGGGTCTGTCCAGTCGGGAGAGAGACCTGTAATGGTAATTCAGGCGGACAACTTTAATGCAAATGCTCCGACAATTATTGTTGCTGCTGTTACGGCTGTGATGAAAAAGAAGTATCTTCCTTCACACATCATTTTGGGTGAGGACTTCGGTCTGAAGAAGCCGTCAATGGTTCTTCTTGAACAGATACAAACCGTCAATAAGGACGAACTGACAGACTACATTGGTTCGGTAAACGACGAAAGGCTTTGGAAGCAAATTAACGCAGCTCTTAAAAAGACTTTTGGTTTATGGATTTACAACACTGACAGAACCGGAGATATTCGCTGCTTATGCCCCAAGTGCCTGAGCGACTATATCCACGACCCGAATTATGTTGTCAGGCGTCTTGACCCGTTTGCGAAAAGCAAAGACCACTGCGACAAGTGCAATAATAGCGGTTGGGATTATATAGTTTATGACAAACGCACCTCGGTCAAAGGAAAGGGGTGTAAAAATGCCTGAAAGAAAAGATAAAGAGAAATATAATATTCCTTTATGGCATAAGCCCAATCTTTCCATCGAAGAAGCAGTTGCTTATTCCGGCATTGGTAGAGATAAGCTTTATGAATTGACGAATCCGGAGGATTGTCCCTTTGTGTTATGGATAGGTAACAGAAGGATGATTAAGCGTAAAAAATTCGATGAATATATCGAAAGGCAGTATTCCATTTAACCAAATTGTCAAGTGTGCGATGAGCCAATTCGCATCATTGGCTCATCAATCATTTTTATGTATCCTTGAGACATCAAAATCAAGGAGGAAAATCAAATGTCAGACAATCGAAAGAATAGTAAAAAGGACGAAGTGCCTATTTGGTTCAAACCAACTTTGAGCATTGAAGAAACTTCTCGATATTCAGGTATCGGTATGAGTAAATTATACGAACTGACTAATCCGGAAGATTGTCCTTTTGTGCTGTGGATTGGAACAAGAAGAATGATAAAAAGAAGAAAGTTTGATGAGTATATTGAAAGAGTGTACTCAATATGAGGGAGGAATCACAAATGGAAAGCGAGGTTAATTTCCAAAGAGAATGGTTCAAGAGTCGAGGTTCCGATGTCCCTTTATGGCATAGACAAAACCTATCTATTGAAGAAACGGCAGCCTATACGGGCATTGGTAGAGACACAATATACAAGCTCATAAAGCAAGAGGATTGCAATTTTACTTTGCGTGTAGGGAAAAGAACTATGATAAAACGAAAGCGTTTCGAGAAGTACCTTGAGAAGCTTTATGCGATATAAGGTGGTGAGAGTATGCTGAAAGTAACCAGTCCTGAAATATTGGAATATAGGAAGGCGATTGAGGAAAGAAAGCTGGATTTACCGATATGGGAACGCAAGGTTATTACTTGTGAAGAAGCAGCCGCTTATTCCGGTATTGGGATTAAAAGACTTAGAAAAATGGCATTGACGAAAGGTTGCAATTTTTCAATCTCAAATGGAACACAGATTTTGATAAACCGTGAGAAGTTTGATAAGTATATGGACAAAGTAGAAAAGGTTTAGGAGGAAAAGATAATGGCAAAGACAAAAAGACGAGATAAATCAAGAGTAGTTCTTCGCACAGGAGAATCCCAGCGAGCAGACGGTACATATCATTATTGTTGGACGGACGCCAACCGAAAAAGGCGTTATGTATATGCTAAGACTCTTGATGAACTTCGATACAAAGAGGAACAAATAGAAAAAGACAAGAAAGACGGCATAAAAGCAGAAGCTCGATATACTACCCTCAACGATATGTATGAGCTTTGGAAAGATTTGAAGCGAGGTCTGAAAAACAACACCTTTGAAAACTACAAATATATGTATGAGACTTTTGTACGCCAACAGATTGGTTCAAAGACTGTTTCTTCTTTGAAAAAGACGGATATTAAGAGGTTTTACAACTATCTTGCTGATGAACGCCATTTGAAACCGGCGACCATTGACAATATCCATACGGTTCTTCATCAGATATTGGATATGGCAGTTGATGATAATTATCTCAGAAATAATCCTTCCAACAATGTGCTGAAAGAGTTAAAGCAGTCCCATTGTTTTCAGACTGAGAAACGCAGAGCCTTAACGAGACCGGAACAGGAACTGTTTTTGAGTTATCTAAAGAACACGCCATCTGCAAGTTTGTGGTATCCAATTTTTGCGGTGTTGGTTGGAACTGGGCTTCGTGTAGGAGAAGCAACGGGTCTCAGATGGTGCGACATTGATTTGGACGAAGGAATTATCAATGTTAATCACACGCTGGTATATTATGACCATAGAACCGACGGTAGTAAGCGTGGCTGTTATTTTAATATCAATACCACGAAAACTCCGGCTGGAAAACGCCAAGTTCCGATGTTGGATTTCGTCAAAGAAGCATTCCTTATGGAAAAGGAAAGACAGGAGTTGCTTGATATTCATTGTGAAGCTGTTGTGGACGGATATACTGATTTTATCTTTCTTAACCGTTTTGGACAGCCGCAACATCAGGCAACCCTTAACAAAGCAATCCGTCGTATCATCCGTGACTGCAATGATGAACAGCTTTTGAAAGATGAAAATGCAAAGGTTTTGCTTCCGCATTTTAGCTGCCATTCATTAAGGCATACATTCACGACAAGAATGTGTGAGGCAGGGGTTAATGTCAAGGTCATTCAAGATACGCTTGGTCACAAAGATATTTCTACTACCCTTAACATTTATACCGATGTAACGAAGGAGTTAAGGAGGTCTGAATTTGAAGGTCTTGACTCGTACTTCAAAAATGAGTATAATAAAGCGGCAAGTATTTGACGCAGTTTTATTGTTGGCGACGAAAAGTGATTTACACCATTTACACCAAATACAACATCAAATAGCACGTATGGGGTAGTAAAGAAAGGTTGTATCAAACACAATAGGACGGCAAATCATTTGGGGTAGTACAGTGAATACCACTTTAGTAACCCAATAACCGAGAAGTCTTTTCCGTTCCGACAATGAAATCATTGGATAAATAAAGCCAGTAAAATCAAGGGTTTGCGGACTTTTAAACAGTATGGTACGACAAAAGTACGACAAAATAAACTCTCTTATAGGGTTAAAATAAACGATTTTAAATTAAACTCGTGTCAGTTCAAGTTAATATTTTGTACTATAAGGACATTTTTCTAAAAGAAAATTTTAGAGAAGTGTCCTTTTTTGTTATGGTCAGCAAAAGCAAAATAAGAAATGGAGGAAAAAGCATGAGCAGTACAGCGTTAGGAGCAGAGAGAGCGATTATTTTTATCAGCGAAGCACATGAGAAATTCTACTATGAAAAATTGAAAGAGGTCAGGTATCAGGACGTGTATCACAAAGCACTTGTATATTGTCTTGGTATCAGCAATGACACAAGAAGGAATATCAAAAGTATTTATGATTTTAAAACAGGCAACGTAAAAACAAAGTGCCTGCATGAAGGCTGGCAGACCAGCGGAAGCGTAAAAGTAGTTAGGATGGCGTTTAACCTTTATTGTAACGGTACGCCAAGCGTTCTTGATTACGACGATGCGGAGGAACAGGTAGACGAGTGCAAACTTTATACAGTGGAGGAATTATTCTGCTGTGCCTATGCACCTTATTTTTGGCAGGCTGTACAGATAAGGTATCCGGAATATGTATCGTATAACAAAAATCTGTACGCCATGCTCGGAGGACAGGATTGATGTTAAAAGTCAGGCTTATGGGAACGAGAAACGATATTAAGTGGTTTGGGAAGATTTTACAGAGAAGCTCAAAAATTGAAGTGACGGAGTTTTCCGATCTGTTCCCGAACAAAGGGACAAAGAAGTATTACAGGGCTTATGTGGAAGTAAGGAAAAGCAATATAAAAGAATAATAGTAGAAAGCAAAGGAGAATCAGATCATGTGTAAAATAATCGCAATCGCAAATCAGAAAGGTGGAGTCGGCAAGACCACCACAACAGGCAATTTAGGCATAGGACTTGCAAAACAGGGTAAAAAGGTGCTGTTAATAGATGCAGACGCACAGGGAAGCCTTACCGCAAGTCTTGGCTATACAGAGCCGGATACATTGGAAGTTACGCTTGCAACCATTATGGGGAATTTAATCAATGATGAAGAAGTAGAGCCGACAGAAGGTATCCTGCACCATGAGGAAGGGATAGACCTTATGCCGGGGAACATTGAGTTATCCGGATTAGAGGTTTCCCTTGTAAATGTTATGAGCCGGGAAACGGTACTGAGGTCGTACATAGAGATAGTCAGGGAGAGTTACGACTATATCCTCATAGACTGTATGCCCTCGCTCGGCATGATTACCATAAATGCCCTTGCCTGTGCCGACAGCATATTGATACCCGTACAGGCGGCATACCTGCCCGTTAAAGGCTTGCAGCAGCTCATTAAGACGGTTGGCAAGGTAAAGCGGCAGATTAACCCGAAACTGGAGATTGAGGGCATATTGCTGACAATGGTGGACAGCCGGACGAACTATGCAAAAGACATCAGTTCCATGCTGAAGGAAGCCTATGGAAGCCGGGTGAGGATATTTACCAATGTCATACCTGTTTCGGTGAGGGCAGCGGAGATTTCAGCGGAAGGCATCAGCATATACAAGCATGATCCAAAGGGAAAAGTAGCATCAGCCTACTATTCATTGACGGAGGAGGTGCTTGCAGATGGGCAGTAATGCAAAAACAGGAAGCGCAGCAAAAATCAAAATGGAAAGTTTTGATGATTTATTCGGCGGAAGCGTCGCACAGGAAAATGGTGTAGAGCAGATCATCAATGCGCCGCTTGCGGAGCTTCATACATTCAAAGACCACCCTTTCCGGGTGGAGGACGATGAGAAGATGGAGGAAACAACAGAGAGTATCCGTCAGCATGGTGTGCTGGTTCCGGGGATTGCAAGACCGAGGGCGGGCGGCGGCTATGAAATCATAGCCGGACACCGCCGGAAACGTGGTTCAGAGCTTGCCGGAAAGACGGAGATGCCTGTGATTGTCCGTAATTACACCGATGATGAAGCAACGATTATCATGGTGGATTCCAACATTCAGAGGGAGGACATCTTACCAAGCGAAAAGGCGAGAGCCTATAAGATGAAGTATGAAGCCATGAAACATCAGGGGAAAAAGTCAGGCAGGAACACTCTTGATGAAGTAGGGGAAGCTGCTGGGGAAAATGCGAAAAAGGTTCAGCGTTACATTTGGCTGTCAAGGCTTTCTGATGAACTTCTTGAAATGGTGGACACAAAGAAATTAGGTTTTTCACAGGGCGTGGATATATCTTTTCTGACGGAGGAAGCGCAGCAGTGGGTGCAGGCTATCATTGAGGAACAGGGATGTAATGTCAGTATGGTACAATCCGGGAAACTCAAAGAGTATGGCAAAAGCGGCGAGCTGACATTGGCAATGGTCGAGCTGGTTTTGTCAGAAGAAAAGCCTAAAGAAAGAAAAATCACAATAAAATCAGACAAGATAGGCAAATATTTTTCAGACAGCTATTCCAATGAGGAGATAGAAAGCATCATTATTACGCTTCTTGATAAGTGGAAAGAGGAAGGGGCTGTTTGATAATGGGATATTTAACAAGCGGAAACGTAATCGTTGACGCAATGGGTTCTATAAATATCACCGGAAACATTATTCCCGCTGTCTGGTACAGGACAATCACAAAGGAGAATGGGAAACCATATCTCCTTGCGATTGTTATTCTGGCGGATATTGTTTACTGGTATCGTCCTTCTGAGGTGCGGGATCAGGGAACCGGGCATATTCTTAGCTGGAAAAAGAAATTTTCAGAAGATATTTTAAGGCAGAGCTATCAGTATTATGCGGATTTATTTGGAGAGTCTAAGAAAACAGTCAAAACCGCAATGGACAGGCTGGAAAAATTACAGGTAATAAAGAGAGAGTTCCGGACAGTCAGTTATGGGGAGGGACTTGTATGCAATAATGTGATGTATGTGGAACTGAAACCGGATATGCTGTACCGGCTGACATTTCCAGAGGAAATACCTGCAATGGACGGAGTGGACGATTCATGTGCAGGTGTATCTGATGACAAAACGGGAGGGAGCCTCCCTACAAAATCGGATGCCCCTATGGAAATTTTGGGAGGGAGGGGTATCCCAAACGGGACACAGGTATCTACAAATTTGGATACAGGTTATGACAAAACAGGCAATACCCTCATTCCGAAAACGGATACAGGTCTGTCCCAAAACGGAGGGACAAATTCATATACTTCTGCAAATATTTCTGACAGAGAATCACATCATATCAATCAATCCAGTCAGGAGATAGAAAAAGCAGAACAGGGCAAGCCGGATAATGATATGATTGATGTGATGGATGATGCTAACGCCTACATGGAAATCATTAAAGAAAATATCGAGTACGAGCATCACATGAAATATGGCGATTGGAGTAACAAGGGACTGTATGAGGAACTTTATGAGGTGATCTGTGAGATTGTGTGCGTGAAGCGAAAGACAGTAAAGGTCAATGGGGAAGATTACCCTTATGAGCTTGTGAAGTCAAAATTCCTGAAGCTGAACAGTTCCCATTTGGAGTATGTCATTGGATGCATGAGGGATACCACAACCAAGATAACCAATATCAGGGCATATATGGTGACTGCCCTCTACAATGCGCCCAATACCATGAACCACTACTACCAGCAGTTGGTACAGCATGATATGTATGGCGGAGGGTGGGAAGAAAAAGGACTGTTTCAGTCCAAAACGGAAGGAGATGGATAAATGGAGTCCATGAGGGATATTGACAGGGCAATGGAACGTGAGATTGCAAAAGGAAGCTGCCCATTACGATTTGTTAAAATAGATTTTGGCGTTTCACCTTATCAGCAGATTGCATCAAAGGAAAAGCTGCTTGAAGTGCTGTCCTATCTGCTGAGGACTGGCGATTATGGCAGGTTTGCCGGGAAGGGAACAGGGAATAATGTTTATATGGACATAAAAGGCAGAAAGCCAACATTTATGCGTACCCGCTCTTTTATTGACCGCAACAATATTTTCGTGACAATCCGCAGATACGGGAAGAAGTTAAAACCAGACTTTGACGGGCATACTTATCTTGAAACAGTACAGTGCATCTTTGAGCTGCCGGAGGAAGAACAGGAAAAATACAGAGTAACGTATGACGGGCAGGAAACATTTGCTTTCCCCATGTCAGATAAATATATCCTCGGACTTTACACTCACTGTATTTCAGCAAGACAGACAGCAGGGGATATTTCCGGCACAGATTTTTCAAAAATAGAGCAAGGGATTGTCCGGCTGGAGAGTGTGCGTGACGTGCTGTTCCAGTGCCTTTTGTTTGATAATATAAAATATGGGGAAGGTGTGCTGTGCGCTGACCTCTGCACAATTTACTGTTTAAAGGAAAACGGATAACTTTTGGACATTTTGTCCAGAAGTGGTTAGGAGGATCATTTATGGCAGAAACATATATTACGGAAGAACAGCGGGAAAAATGCCGGAAGGTGGCAGATGCGTTTACGGAACTGTATGAGCTGGCAGATGTGATGGTGGCAGATGCCGGGCGGTTCGGCTTTGTCCGTCTGCAATGGTACAATGAGGGCGAAGGCTTCGATTCCGCTGTGGCGTATTCGGACAGTTCGGAACTGTTTGAAGAACTATGGCGGATATGGTATGAACATGAAGTTTTAACGCCTGTGCTTGGGACACCGCTTGCGGAGCTTGATTATGACGAGATATTCAAAACGCTTTCCAAAGACAGGCAGGAGGAAATACAGAAGAAAAAGGATTATTTCCTTGCACTGTGTGAGGAAAGCATCACATAAAATCAAATATAGATATAGACAGCGTCAGGGCAGTTATAGACCGTAAACAGCGGTTTGTAGCTGCCCTTTTTGTATTTGTGGAACTTTTGGACAAAAAGTCCAGAAGTGGAAAGGAGAGCTTATGAAATATCTGCTGCACAGGCTGTACGTTCCACCCTGACGGATGTACAGCAATAAAGGAAGAAGGAGGAAAACCATGCAGGAGGAAGTGACACAGAAAACGATTGCCCTTGTGTTCAAATCTTCCCGGCTGACTGCCGACGTGCTGAAAAAGGCAATGAAGATGTATCTGGAACACCGGAAACAGGGAAAACAGGCATCTCATGGGAAAATGTCAGTGAAAGACTTGGTCGGTCAGGGTATGGGTGCTTCGAGCATTGAGGTTACGGATAACAACATCAAGTCCTTTGAGAGAGTGGCGAGGAAATACAACGTAGACTTTGCTGTGAAAAAGGACAAGACAGTTGAACCGCCGAAGTACATGGTATTTTTCAAGGGCAAGGATGCCGACGTGATAACACAGGCATTCAGGGAGTTTGTGAAAGTTAATGAGAAGAAGCACAACCGCATATCCGTAAAGGAGAAGCTGGCAGAGTTCCGGGAAAAGTTAGGAAAGGACAAGAACAGGGAGAGGGCAAGGGAACACCAGAAGGACAGGGGGCAGTCGCTATGAGCAAGATTGTAGACGGTATTGCCAAAGACCTTAAATCTGTTCCCGAAAAGCTCAAGGCAAAGACGGGGAATGTTGACAAGAAGAAAGTATTCCTTATGTGCCTTCCCTATATCCTTACCGGATATTTCTGTGACAAAATAGCGTGGCTGTGGCGGGTATCGCCGGGACAGGACGCTTCCGCAAAGATGATGGCGGTCATGGAGGGGCTGGACGGTTTATTTTCCAACCCATTACCGAGTTTTTACCCGAAAGATTTGCTGATAGGCGCAGGGTGCGGTATTGCGCTCCGCCTTATAGTGTATTTCAAAGCCAAGAACGCCAAGAAATTCCGGCATGGCATGGAGTACGGTTCTGCAAGATGGGGGACAGCAAAGGATATTGAGCCTTACATTGATCCGGTCTTTGAGAATAACGTGCTGCTGACAGAAACGGAAAGGCTGATGATGTCGGGCAGACCAAGAGAGCCGAAGTATGCAAGGAATAAAAATATCCTTGTCATCGGCGGTTCCGGTTCGGGCAAGACGAGGTTTTTTGTAAAACCGAACCTGATGCAGATGCACTCATCATATGTCGTTACCGATCCAAAGGGGACAGTGTTGGTCGAGTGTGGGAAAATGCTTTTAAAGAACGGGTACAAGGTAAAAGTGCTGAACACCATTAACTTCAAAAAATCAATGCATTACAACCCTATCGCTTATATCCGGAGCGAGAAGGACATTCTGAAACTTGTAAACACAATCATTTTAAACACCAAAGGGGAGGGGCAGCAATCCGGCGAGGATTTTTGGGTGAAAGCCGAAAAGCTCTATTACACCGCACTGATCGGGTACATCTGGTATGAGTGCGTGGAGGAAGAACAGAATTTTACCACCCTGCTTGATATGATAAATGCAAGCGAGGCAAGGGAGGACGATGAGGAATTTAAAAACCCTGTCGATTTGATGTTCGACGAGCTGGAGGAAAGAGAGCCGGAACATTTTGCAGTCAAGCAGTACAAAAAATACAAGCTGGCTGCGGGCAAAACAGCAAAAAGTATTTTAATTAGCTGTGGCGCAAGGTTAGCCCCATTTGACATCAAGGAGCTGCGTGACCTGACAAGCTATGACGAGTTGGGACTTGATATGCTGGGGGACGAAAGGACAGCGTTGTTTGTCATTATCTCCGATACGGACGATACGTTTAATTTTATCGTATCAATCATGTACACGCAGCTTTTCAATCTGCTCTGTGACAGGGCAGATGATGTGTATCATGGCAGACTGCCCGTCCATGTGCGCTGCTTACTCGATGAGTTTGCAAATATCGGGCAGATACCAAAGTTTGAGAAGCTGATTGCTACAATCCGAAGCCGAGAAATATCAGCTTCTATTATTTTGCAGTCGAAGTCGCAGCTCAAAGCGATTTATAAGGATAACGCCGACACGATTGAGGGGAATTGTGATACCACCTTATTCCTCGGAGGGAAGGAAAAGACCACCTTAAAAGAGATGGCGGAAATTTTGGGTAAAGAAACGATAGACCTTTACAATACCTCTGACACAAGGGGTACGTCGCAGTCCTACGGTCTGAACTACCAAAAGACCGGGAAAGAGCTTATGAGCCAAGATGAGATTGCGGTCATGGACGGGGGAAAGTGCATCATGCAGCTTAGAGGGGTAAGACCGTTTTTCTCCAATAAGTTTGACATTACAAAGCACAAGCAGTACCGCCTTCTGTCCGACTATGACGAAAAGAATGCCTTTGACATCGAAAAATATGTAAAGAACCTGTGCAAAGCAAAAGTCAGGGACAATGACACCGTTGATGAGGTGGAAGATGCAGGCGTGATCGAAGCATGACAACTGAATATTGAAAAACTGAATATGGAACTTGTAAACCAGCAACAGAACTTTTGGACAAAAAGTCCAGAAGTTGAGAAACGGAGTTTTGAATGTACTTGGGAAAGGACAAAAACAAAGCACCCGGCACAGCCAATCGCCAAACTGAATGTACCGGATGCCCGCAGGGTTCTTCCTAATGGATTGCCCTGTCTTTATTTTAGCATAAGGCAGGGCATTTTACACGAAAAACTCTTTCACAGCTTATCAAAAAATTATTTTGAGGAAAGAAAGAGGTAAATTAAAATGACATTTTTTACAACAGCAGTTACAGGATTAAAGACAGTAGTTACAGCAATCGGTGCAGGCGTAGGCGTATGGGGCGTCATCAATCTGCTTGAGGGATATGGAAATGACAATCCGGGCGCAAAGTCACAGGGCATCAAGCAGCTTATGTCAGGCGGTGGCATTATCATTGTGGCGCAGACGGTGATCCCACAGCTCTCCACACTGTTCTCATAAGATAAATGGGCGGCATTATAGATAAAATTACTGAGTTCATAAAGGATATACTCAAAGGGTGGGTACTTAGCAACCTCGACACCATGTTTACCGATGTCAATGACAAGGTAGGCACGATTGCGGGAGAGGTTGCAACCACACCCAGCGCATGGAACTCCGGCATTTTCAACATGGTTAAAACACTGTCGGAGAATGTGATTGTCCCCATAGCGGGAATGATCATCAGTTTTGTGCTGATTTATGAGCTGATAACAATGGTGATAGACAAGAACAATATGCACGACTTTGATACAAGCCTGTTCTTCCGTTTTTTATTCAAGGCGTGTATCGCTGTCATGCTGCTCTCCAAGACCTTTGATATTGTCATGGCGGTATTTGACGTGGGAAGCCATGTGGTGACACAGGCGGCAGCTTCCATATCAGGATCGACAAGCCTTGATGTGGAAGCAACGCTGACTTCCATGTTTAACAGCCAGATAGACAACATGGAGATTGGGGAACTGGTCTGTCTTGGATTGGAAACAGCGGTAATCAGCTTATGTATGAAGATTATGTCTGTACTGATAACCGTCATTCTGTACGGGCGTATGATAGAAATATACCTTTATGTGTCAGTAGCGCCAATCCCGGCGGCAACGGTTACCAACCGGGAATGGGGCACAATCGGGACGAATTATTTAAAAGGGCTTATCGCACTTGCATTTCAGGGGTTTTTTATTATGGTATGCGTGGCAATCTACGCAGTGCTTGTGGCGAGTGTCGCAGTGGCGGGCAATCTGCACAGCGCATTGTGGTCGGTGGCAGCTTATACCGTAATCCTCTGTTTCAGCCTGTTCAAGACAGGCTCTTTATCAAAATCTATTTTTAATGCCGGGTAATTAGTTATGCCGATAAATATGTGATAAA
>UMGT01018610.1_pt1 | contig 73356 bp, 72 predicted proteins | sample 1965351 | NCBI WGS metagenome assembly UMGT01 (sample SAMEA4836080, study PRJEB28245) | human gut metagenome | biome: gut microbiome; material: fecal sample | place: Denmark | collected 2008 | reverse complement strand
CATAAACAAAGCCTCCTTAAAATTTTCAAAATTAATAATGGTTTTTAAATAATAATTTGTTTGTCCTTAAAAGTATATATTAGGCAAAAAATATCCAAATCCTTCTTTTTAAAAAGAAATATTTTCTTACATGCTTTTAGTGAATGTGATATAATATAGATAAAGAAAAGAACTTGATTATAGGTGCCTAATATTAGTTCCAATGAGGGAGATGGCAGGTATGAAAAAGTTTGGGTTGATTTTATTGATAATGATTTTTTTCTCGGGCGTAGTTGTTTTTGCAAATGCTATGGATTATATTCCTAGCAATATTGCAGCGGTTAAAAGTCAGAGAATTGATGGTCAGAGTGTTGTATTAGAAGGGCAGATTATTAGGTGTCATGACGATGGAAAGATGGCTTTTCGCGATAAGACGGGAGATATTTCCGTGGAGATCAGCGATGACGCTTACGATGGTCGTGATATAATGAATGTGCCAGTCCAAATTTATGGTCAAGTTTGTGCCGATTTTTATACAATTAAAATTTATGTTGTTGATATAGAATTTTTATAAAGTAAGAAAATAAAAATGGAGGATTAAAGTAATTAAAAATAGATTACTTGATACTCCATTTTTTACTTATTTTTACGATAAATTTATTGACATTATTGTAAATTTTTGTTATTGTAAAGGAGAAGTTCTAGAGAGGGTGATGGAATGAAAAAAATAAGTTTGTTAGTTACTCTGTTGATTTGTTTATGTGCTAGTACGGTATTTGCTTACTCATCTACATATTATCCAGAGGATGTAGCGACGGTAATGGAGAATAGTATGGATGGCGACAAAGTTATTTTTATTGGAAAATTAACCTGCGAAAATGAGAAGAATGAGACTGTAGAATTAAAAAATGCAGATGAAATTAGTCAGGCGAATTTGATGTTAAAAGATGAAACTGGCCAGATACGTGCTGAAATTGATGCGGCAAAAGTTCGGCTATATAAGGTGGAATTAAATAAAACTATGCGCTTCTTTGGTCAGTATGTAAATGTTGGCGATATTGAAAAGTTTGTAATTCAAAGAGTAGAAACTATATAAAATACACTTATTTATACCCTAAGGAATAAAGACAAGTCTCTTTTCTTTAGGGTATTTTGTTTACAAAAATAAAAAATTTTGGATGAAACTAAGATTTATAGTAATAAATTTGTAATTTCCCCAAAGGATTTTCATCAAATAAAGTTGAATTTTAAGTTATTCATAGTGCTTAATTTTTAGCAAAATATTTTACAGCCAGAAGGATGGGTGCATGGTGAAAACAATGGATTGGGAGCTGCCATTGATCAATAGTTTAAAGAATATCAGTATGTATATTATTAATAAAGGCACATATGAAATTTTATATGTTAGTGATAATTTAAAACAATTTTTTTATGATCGTGGAAACGGATGTACCTGTTATTCATTTGCAGGTTATAAAAAAGTATGTAAAAATTGCCCAGTATTAAAGGGAACTGATGAGCCAATTCTAGATTCAGTGATACATAGTGAAATCCTTCATACAGATTTAAATATGACAGTTGTTTCAATTTTGTGGAGAGGCATAATTCCCGCCTATGCACTTATATTTAGTAAAATTACTCCATTTGGAGCTGAGAACGGACAGATAAAATTTTTTGACACATATGACCGCCTGACGGGAATATATAATAAAGAAGCATTTTATAAAGCGACGCGGAAACTTTTATTTAACAATTTAACGCGAGATTATTTTATTATTTTGCTTAATATCAATAATTTTAAAGTGATCAATGATTTATATGGAATTGAAGCGGGAGATGAATTATTGCGTTTTATTGCAAATAAGTTTGCAGAAATCGTGAAGAAAACATCGGATTTGCCTTTTAGTGGAACATATGGGCGGATAGGAGCGGATGTTTTTGCAATGTGTTTAATAAATGAAGAAAATAAAATAGAAAAAGTTGCACATCTAATTAAAGAAAGTCTGGATAGTTACCCGCTAGCGATAAAAATATCGCCTTCTTGCGGGGTGTTTAAGATTGAGGATAAAGATTTACCGATAGAAATTATGTGTGATCGGGCGGATTTAGCGCTACAGAGTGTTAAAAATAAATTTATTCAGCTTTATGCAGTATATAACGATAATATGCGAAATATTATTTTGGAAGAACAGGAAATTTTAAATGATATGCATACGGCGATAGAAGAGAATCAGTTTACAATTTTTTTGCAGCCTAAATATAATATGCTTTTAGAATCTATTATTGGAGCAGAAGCTTTAGTTCGTTGGAATCATCCGACAAAGGGAATGATTCCTCCCTACAAATTTATTCCTTTGTTTGAGCGGAATGGATTTATTTTAAAAATGGATGAGTATGTATGGGAATTGGCTTGCAAAACACTTAGGAGATGGATTGATGAAGGAAGGACTCCACTCCCTATATCTGTAAATATTTCGCGTATGCATTTTTATAACCCTAACCTTTGCAATATTTTTATTAATTTAGCAGAGAAGTATCAAATTCCGCCGAAACTGTTAGAGCTCGAATTAACAGAAAGTGCATATACGGAAAATCCTCAACAGCTTTATGCCGTTATGGAACATTTACGCTCTTATGGATTTGTTTTTTCTATGGACGATTTTGGAAGTGGATATTCATCTTTAAATATGCTAAAAGATGTTGCGATCGATGTGTTAAAGATTGATTTGAATTTTTTAAGAAATTCTGCACAATCAGAGCGGGGGCAGAAGATTTTGCAAGCGACAATTCGCATGGCACAGAGTCTTGATTTACCGGTTATTGCCGAGGGGGTAGAAACTAGAGAACATGTTGATTTTTTATTGCGCTCTGGCTGTATGTTTGCGCAAGGATATTGCTATTCAAAGCCAGTTCCAATAGAAGAATATGAACGAAAAGTTTCTGAAAGTCAAATAAAATCAAGTAAGGCAAAAAAACAGGAGCATCTTTAATTGTATGGCACTTAAAAGGTGGTGAATCTATGGAGATATATAGAAAAGATACGATAACATCGAACGATATTCAAGTGATTGAATCTAAGTTGCTGGGAAAAATTCGGCAGACTATTGATGGAGGCGTCGTCGCTTTTTATACAAAACCTGGATTGCCGCTTTGCTATTTGGGCGGTAACATGTTAGCGCTGCTTGGATACAGAAGTTATGAAGAGTTTACAGAACGAACTCAAAAGCAGATAGCAGATATATTTTTGCCTAGTGACTATCGGTTATTCAAAGCGACATTAAGAAATCATAGTGAAGAAAAGGATGCCTTTTCTTTGGAGCATCGCTTAGTAAAGCAAGATGGAAATATTATATGGGTGAAAAGCTATATTGAAAGTTTTTTTGATAAAGACGGACAAATTGTCGTCGTTCTTGTATGTATATTGATTCAAGATAAAAAAGTATATGAAGAGCAAAGTGTTGAATTGGCTTTATATAAAGAGGGGTCAAAAGGAGGAACTTTTCGCGCATTGCTAGATCAGGATTTTACAATTTTATCAGCAAATGATTTATTTTATAAGATTTGCGGGTATACGAGGCAAGAATTTGATATAGAATTAGAAAATAAAGCAAAAAAATTTATTTGCCCAGAGGATTTTGCTACTATTATGCGTAAAATTGATAAAGCAATTTTATGCAATAAAGCAGAGCTTACTTGGGAGATGCGTATTATAAAACGTTCAGGTGAGATTTGCTGGATTTTTGTCAGTGGGCATTTACTGGAGGGAAAAGGATATTTTCTCTTAGAAGGTTTTGCGATGGATTGTACTGAACGCAAACAGGCGGAAATTGCAATCCGTCTAAGTGAAGAACGGTATAGGATTGCTTTAGATCGAACGAATACTTATGTTTGGGATTATGATTTCATTCAAAGATGCATTATTCAAACGAAACGATCAATGGAGATTAATGGGCTTCCAGAAGTGATTGAAAATGTGCCGCAGAGCTTACTTGAAATTGATTACGTGCATCCTGATAGCGTTGAAGCTTTTTTAGATTTATACAAAAGGCTTCATGAAGGGGAAAGTTATGTAAATGCTATCTATAGAACAAAAGATTCTAATGGCGAGTACTGGTGGGAAAAAGTAAGCTATACGGTTATTTTTGATGAAGAGGGAAATCCATTACGTGCAATTGGCGTATCAGAAGATGTATCCATTCGTGAAGAGTCAGAAAATAGATATCGACGTGAATTGGCTTATCGAGATGTGATAACGCCGAATTTATATGTGTCCTATAGGGTAAATTTATCAAAGGGGTCTGTTAAGCCTTATAAAATAAACATAAAGAAAAATAATGAGATTGTATTTGTACATACCTATGAACAGTTGATAGGGGCAGAAATAAGAAGAATCCCTGATCGGGTGGAGCAAGAAAAATGTTATGCAATTTTGAGTCATCACGAGTTAATAAGAGCCTTTAAAGAAGGTAAAGAGGCAGTTTTTGCAGAGTATCATCGCAAAGATTCTCAAAATTATGTGGTTTGGGTGAGAGTAAGTGCTAAGCTTACTACGGAACCCAATACGGGTGATTGTATTGCTTTTATTTATATTCATAATATTGATGAATATAAGCGGGCTGAACTTGAACAGAAAAATTTGATTCAGCGGTATGAAAATGAAATTCGAATGTCTTATGATGCTGTATTTGAAATTGATTATAAACGTGAAACCGTACATTCACTAGCATTTGAAAGTGGGAGTATAAAAAAGATTCAAATTGGTGATGGATCATTTGCGGTAGCAAAGAAAACTTGGTTTGATCATTGTCGCCCAGGAGCGGCTCGTGATGAATGCGTCAGAATTTCAAATGAAGAAACATTGACAGAAATTTTTAAGTCTGGTTGTCATGAAATTAGTTATACTCTAGAGCGATTGGATAATAAGACAAATGAATATTTATGGTATACGTATTGGCTTAGAAAAGTAGAGTGGGAAGAGCATGGCGAGAAAATTGCAATGCTGTATATGAAAAATGTGGATTTGGAAAGACGTCGTCAAGAAGAGCATAATAAAGTGCTGAATGTAGCATTAGAAAGTGCAGAACGTGCAAATAAGGCAAAAAGTGAATTTTTATCGCGGATGTCACATGATATTCGAACGCCGATGAATGCGATTATGGGAATGGCTAGTATAGCCAAAGAATGTCTGCATTCACCAGAAAAAGTCGCAGAATGTTTAAACAAAATTGATTTATCTGCGAAATATTTGTTATCTTTGCTCAATGATGTACTTGATGTATCAAAGATTGAGAGTGGAAAAATGGTGATTCATAAAAAGGAATTTTCACTCAAAAAGTTTTTAGATGATTTGCATAACTTATGTAAGGATAAAGCCACTGAAAAAAATATTGATTTTAAAATTGATATAGCACCAGAAATTAATCATAAACTGGAAGGGGATGTACTGCATTTAAATCAAATTCTAATTAATTTGCTGAGTAATGCGTTTCAATATACGAATATTGGAGGAAAAGTGGAGTTAGAAATTAGGCAGTTAGAAAGAACTACGATTTCTACCATTTTGCAATTTACTGTTAGAGATGATGGGATTGGGATAAAGCCCGAGTTTATGGAGAAAATTTTCTTACCATTTGAGCAGGATACAGAACGTACTGACCCCAAAAGAATGGGAACTGGATTAGGTTTGTCCATTGTACATAGTCTAGTTAATTTAATGGATGGCGTTATTACTGTGGATAGCAAGGTTGGTTTAGGCAGTAATTTTACAGTGAAGATTCCGTTTGGATTAGCAAAGCGAAGATATTTGATGTCCTTGGAAGAAGAGGATGATATGCTGCCAATAATAAAGCGGAAATATTTCTTTAATAATGAAAGAATTTTATTGGTGGAGGACAATGACATTAATCAAGAGATTATAGAAGTCTTTTTAGAAGAAGTAAATTTAAATACGGAAATCGCTGTAAATGGGAAGGAAGCAGTAGATAAATTTGCTGGCTCCCCTATCGGTTATTATAGTTTAATTCTTATGGATATCAGAATGCCAATTATGGACGGGCGTGAGGCTACGAAATTTATTCGAAAAATGGATAGAGCGGATGCCTGCCTAATTCCAATCGTAGCGCTTTCGGCAGATGCTTTTTCAGAGGATGTTAGATATTCAGAGCGCATTGGAATGAATGATTATATTGTAAAACCAGTAAATAAAGATTTTTTATTTAGTGTATTGGATAAATATTTAGTTAAATGATGAAATGAAAAACTGGCTGAAAATCAGCCAGTTTTTTCATTTTATTCTTGGGGCGTCAATACGCCGGTTTTATAAGCATTCAATAGCTCTTCTAAATCGCTAAGCTGTATTTTGATTTCTTCGCCTAGATCTGTATCATTGACCATAATTCGAGTTTGCATTTGTTCAATAATCTTTGATTTTGATTCAATATCTTCATTTTTTTCTAAAGATTTTTGGCTATTGCTAAAAGGTTGATGGGACATCAGTCTAAGACCATAGGAATTGTAAATTAACGTGTAGCCGGCAATACCCGTTGTTTTTTGATAAGCACGGCAAAAACCACCATCGATTACGATTGCTTTGCCATTTCCTCTGACGGGATTTTCTCCATTGATAACTTTTACGGGTACATGTCCGTTGATAATATGCCCTCGCTTCGTTGATAAATTAAATTCTTTTAGAATCATGTCGCAGATTTTTTCTGAATTTGAGTAGTGATAGTAAGGGTTTTTTGGTTCTGCCCATGACAATGGGTCATCGATAATGTCGCGTTCAAAGGTTTTTATCTTTCTTCCTGATAAAGGCGATTTTCTTCCGCACCATAAGTACCACATAAAGTCTAGATTTTTTTGTTGCTTTATGCCAAAATACGCTTCGCGAGCTTTTTTATCAGCATAATCCATATAGGATTTGCCGAAATAGGTTTTACCATCAAATGTAATATTGGCAAAATCGCCATTTTCGTCAAGGGGAATACAACCATGAAAAAGTAAGTTTTGATTATAACAGCGATACATACTACCTTTTTTGTAAAGAAATCTAATATGTTTATGGAGCCTCTCACTCTCTTGAAAAGTAATGCGCAAATCCCGCATAATTTGTGCTTCTTCCTCTGTTAAACTGTATGGTGATAACTGACTTAGCGTCGGAAAGTAGGCGCTTTTTAGCGGCAAAATTTTTCCGTCGATTGTGATAGAAGAGGTGTTGCGGTCAATTTTGTGAAGTAAAAGGCGGTCCTCCATATTAAATTCGGGGTTGCGATAAATTAATTGCCCTTCTAGTTTAAATAAAATCATCGAAATCGCTTTTTTTGAAGCAATTATCGAATTTTCGTCAGGGTAAATTTTGGCTGCGAATAAGGATAATGGACGAAGGCTAATTGCATAGCCTTTCTCCAATACATCCATATTGCGATAAGATAAGCTGTTGCGAATTACGGTGGCAATACAAGCTTCGCTGCCAGCTGCCGCACCCATCCAGAGAATATCATGGTTGCCTCATTCAATATCTAAGGAATGATGCTCAATGAGCATATCAATAATTGCATCTGGGCGCATTCCACGATCGAAAATATCACCAACAATATGCAAGTGATCCACCGCTAATCTTTTTATCATTTTAGAAAAAGCGATGATAAAGTCATTAGCACTCTTAATCGAAATTAAAGTATCAACAATTTTTTTATGATAAGAAAGTTGGTTGACGTGCTCTTTTGGCTGCGCATGCAGCAATTCATCAAGAATATATCGATATACTTTTGGCATTGCCTTGCGTACTTTAGATCGAGTGTATTTAGATGCTACAAATTTGGCTAATTTAATAAGGTGATAAATTGTTGTTTCATACCATTCAGCAGTTAGAAATTCTTTTTCTTGTAGTTTTTCTAATTTTTCTTTTGGATAATAAATTAGTGTACAAAATTCGGCGCATTGCTCTGTGGTTAAAGTTCTTGCAAACAAAAAATCAACTTTTTCACGAATAACACCAGAGCAATTATTTAAAATATGATAAAAGGCTTCATATTCACCATGCAAATCACTCATAAAATGTTCAGTTCCTTTTGGAAGGTCTAAGATTGCTTGCAAATGAATGATTTCAGCATACACTTCTTGAATTGTAGGATATTTGTCAGATAGTAAGTAAAGATATTTATATTTTTGCTGACTGTAATTCATAAGCAAATCCTCCCATAGGTATAGTATATAAAGTTTTCGTTTTGCATAAATAAAAATCCTGTTCAGTAAGAAATAAATATAAATTTCACTAATATTTTCTAGGGAAATTTAAATGGGAATTATATAGTTCAACAAAAAAACAAAAACTTTTACTTATTTATGTATAATTTTGGAGGTTATTTCTGTTTTTTTGGCGAAATAGAATCATTTGGAATAAAGAAAGTCTTTTGGCAGAAAAAATGTTTGGGGTGGTACAATGCCAGAAAAGCAGAAAATCATGAAGGATTATATGCAAGGCAAGACATTAAATGAACTTTTCATTCAAGATGTGATTACAGAGCGTTATTATCAAAAAGAAGCAGTTTTTGCAGCTTGTGATAATCTTAGGCAAGGACGAAGAAAAAGTCTCTTGGTCATGGCATCTGGAACAGGAAAAACGAAAACTGCAATAAGCTTAAGTGATATATTCATGCGGAGCGGATTGGTGAAAAATATTTTATTTTTAACGGACAATACGGTTTTAGTTACGCAAGCAAAAGAAGAGTTTAAACGGTATTTACCAGAAATATTATTTGGTGAATCAATGAATGAAATGGAAACTGAGAAGTGTAATGTCATTTTTTCCACTTATTTTGATTTATTTAATATTACCTGTAAAGCGCAGATTGATTTAATTATTATTGATGAAATTCATCGGAGTGTTTTAAAAGATTATCATGAATTTTTTGAGGAATTCTCTTCAATTCTTGTTGGGTTTACTTCAACACCAAGGCTATGTATTGATCAAAATATATATGATTTCTTTGAAGTAGAATCAGGAATGCCAACCTATGCATATGAGTATGAAACAGCAGTTTATAAAGATGGTGTGTTAGTCCCGTATTACAATATGAGCCAAACGTATTAGGAAAACTGCAAAAACCCTTATTCTATGCGGGATAAGGGAATACCAAAATAAAATATGAGCTATCACATTACACAGGATACCGCCTAATTGGACAAGATAGGCGGTATTTTTGTATCTGGATAGCGGAACTTCGGGTCAACTTGGCCCGAAGTGGAAAGGGGGGATTACAAATCCCTGTGGGGCTTGACCTAAAAAATCAAGCCCCTTTTTCATGCCATAAAACAGACAAGGAGGAAAAACGCATGGCAAAAAATGAGCCAAACAAACCGGACGAAGTAAAAACCGCCCCGGCACAGGAAGCCGCAGCAGAAGAAAAAAGCACTCCCAAACCCATGCCGGAGATTGGCGGCAAAGCTCCTGCCCCGGAAAAGACTGCCGAAGAAACAGCGGCACTTCCCCATGAGGACGGAGCCGCCCTGCATGAATCTGATAAGGACAGGCCGAAAGTACCTACCCCCATTGACATTCCCGCCCCCGGTGATGTGGTGGTTTCCTTTGACAAAATCAATGAGATTGTTTCCGGGAAACAGGCGGCGGTAAAGGAAGCGGAGCAGACCGCCCCCGAAAAAAAGGACATGGAAAAATCAGCACACACCGAAAAAAAGGCAGAGCCAGAGAAACCCGGTATGGATAAGGGAAAGGAAAACGAGCCGAAAACGGCTAACAGCAAGCCCAAATCTCGCTCACAAAAAACCACTGAAAAAGCGGACAAAAAGCCTACTCGCCCTGCCAAACAGGAAAAAGCCCCAAAGGCTGTAAAACCGGAAAAGCCGGATAAACCGAAACAAGCCGCAGAAATTGGCGGCGGGGCTTCTGATTCCCCGCAAGCTACGGAACAGGCACAGCAGGAAACGCCGTCCCCTGCCCCGGAACTGCCGTCCGAACCGAGGGAAGCACCCCGCCCCGGCGAACAGGAACAGATTGTTTATCTCAATCTTTCCGAGCTTTTCGCTTTCAAAGATCACCCGTTTCAGGTTCGTAATGATGAAGAAATGGCGGCTATGGTGGAAAGCGTTAAGGACAAGGGCGTTACCCAGCCTGCCATTGTGCGCCCCCGTGAAGATGGCGGCTATGAAATCGTATCAGGCCACCGCCGCCAGAAGGCCAGCGAATTAGCCGGATTTGCGGATATGCCTTGTATTATCCGCAACATGACGGACGAACAGGCCATCACGCAGATGGTAGAGGACAACACCAACCAGCGTGAAAATATCCTGCCCAGTGAACGGGCCAAAGCCCTGCAAATGCAGTTGGAAGCCATCAAGCGGCAGGGCGCGCGAACCGGCAACGGGCAACGCTCCAATGAGGTTGTAGCAGAGCGCAACAAAATGACGGTCAAGCAGGTTCAGCGGTATATTAAGCTCAATGAGTTGGTTCCCGACCTTATAAAAATGGTGGACGAAAAGAAAATCGCGTTCACTCCCGCCGTGGAGCTTGCGTTCATCAAGCCCAAAAATCAGCGGTATATCGCTATCGCCATTGAGGGCCAGCAGTCGGCTCCCTCACTCTCACAGGCACAGCGTATGCGTGACCTTGACCAAAAGAAGTTGTTAAACCCCGATGTGATTGACGGAATCATGTTAGAAGAAAAAAAGGAGGCAGACAAAGTGATTATTTCAAGTCAGGAATTAAGCCAGTATTTCGGCAAGGAGAAAACACCTCGCGAAATGAAGGATACCATTATGAAACTGCTGGAGGAAAACAAGGCGAAGCTGAAAGAGGTTTCGGCTCCTCAAAAGAAAGCCGAACAGGAAAAATAAGCACTTCGGGTCAAGTTGGCCCGAAGTCGGTATATGCGGGGCTTTGCCCCGTGCCCCAAAGCTCTAAGGATAAATATATTCCCCGTCGCCGCTTATTGGGTAGCATAGCCGGGAAAATCGGTCAAGAGCTTGCCGCCGTAGGCGGTGCTTCGCACTCTTGACGGATTTCTCCCGGTTATGCTTTAAGGCAGTCAAGCGACGGGGATATATATTCCTTTGAGCTGCGCCCTTTCCAAGCGTGGAAAGGGCGGGGGGATAGGTTGACACATTCAGCGCAACAAGAACGGAGGTGCTTAAATCATGAAACGACCTTTAGCATACATTACTGCCGCGTGGTGCGGCAATCACGATACGGATACCAAACAGGCGGCGCAGTATTGCCGGGCAGTCTATGAAGCCGGGTTTTCCCCGGTTTGCCCGACCCTGTATCTTCCGCTTTTTCTCAATGACGCAATCCCGGAGGAACATAAAAGCGGCATTGATATGAGCCGGGATCTCCTGCGCCGCGCCCATGTACTTGTCGTATGCGGAAGCGATATTGACGAGGACGTGAAAAACGACATTGCCGTTGCCGGGCGGCTGAACATCACGGCAACCACGCTGGACGGGATTCTGACCGTGAAAACACAGGGGCAGGAAAAAGACCATGCTTGAAGCCTTTGTTACCAATCTTGGACGGTATAACGAGGGATATTTGGACGGGGAGCCTTTAAAGCTCCCTGCCACCACCGAGGAAGTGCAGGCTCTTTTGAAGCGTATCCATGTGGACGGTGTGCGGTATGAGGAAATTTTCATTACTAATTATGAAACCGACATTCCCGGTCTGCGTGACTGCTTAGGAGAATATGAAAGCATTGATGAGTTGAACTTCTTGGCTTCCCTGCTGGACGATATGGAGGAATGGGAGTTAGAAAAGTTTTCTGCCGCCGTGGACTTCGGGGAGTACAACAGTGTACCCGCCCTAATTAACCTTACGCAAAATCTGGATTGTTTTGAGTTTTACGCCGGGGTTGAGAATGAGGAAGATTTAGGCCGCTACTATGTTGAGGAAATGTGTACGCTGGAAATCCCGGAGCATTTGGAAAACAATATTGATTATGAAGCCTATGGGCGGGATATGAACTTGGACGACGACGGGCGTTTTACCGATGGCGGCTATGTGGTACGGACAGGCGACAGCTTCACTGAGTATTACAGCGGCAGGGACGATTTACCGGAGGAATACCGAATTTTTGCTTATCCCGAACCGGAAAAATCCATCAAGAAAACGCTGGAAAGCTACGGGAAGATGATAAACGAAACCGTCACCGCCGCCCGTGAGCGCCCCCACCCCGCCAATGCGGAACGATAACCAACTTCGGGCCAACTTGGCCCGAAGTGTGAAAGGAGGTTAAAGCCTATGGCAAAAACGAAAACTACCGCCGAGCCGATTTTGGAAAATGAACACGTTAAGGAGCTTTTGGCGATATTGCGGGAAAACAATTCCCCGTCCACAAAGGATTTTCTTGCGGTTCTGCATCATGTCGGAGCAATGGAAAAACAGCTTGACGCCGCTGTAAAGGAGCTTGCCGCCATGCGGCAGGAACTCCGAACAGCACAGGAACAGAACCACCCGGTTAAGACCGCTTTGCAAAAGGCGGTCATTGTTATGCAGGGGCAGGTATTGGACTTGCGGGATAAATTGGCGGAGCTAAAGCAAAGCGTCATAGACGGTTGTAAGAACGCCGTTACCGCTTTTAAGGAAACCGGCATTTCCGCGCTGGATAACGTAGCCCGGTTCTTCAAGGTGCGCCCCACTTTAGAAGCCATGCGGGATATGCTCACAAAGGATATTCAGTACGACGATAAGGCTATTGCCAAAATCGAAGCCATCAGCACCGAATACCATCAAGCCGGGCGGCATTTGAAAAACATGGGTCGGGTCATGCTTGGCAGAGAAGCGGCACAGGAAGTAAAACAGCCCGGCAAGCTGGCGGCGGTCATATCCGCTCCATTCCGTGCGGAGCGTTCCCATTTTTCCAGTATAAAAAGCCATATAGAAAAATCTTTGAATACGCTGGCACGGTTGGAAGAACGGGCGGCAGAGAAAAAGCCCTCTATCCGGGAAGCTCTTGCTACTCACAATGAAAAAATCGCGCAGGCACAAAAGGACGCTCCCACCACAGAACGCCCCCGCCCTGTCAATGCAGAGAGGTAACACACTTCGGGCCAACTTGGCCCGAAGTCCTCCCGCCTATACGATTGCCATATCTGGCAGGAAAGGAGGAATTTCATGCAGGAAGATATTGAACGCCGGACGGTTGCCCTATCTGTCAATGCTACAAAACTGACGGGCCGGACGCTGGCAAAGGTGCTGGCGGCAGCACTCCGGCAGATACAAAAGGGCCATCAGAAGCGGCAGACCCCGCAGGGCAGACAGAGCGTAAAAAAGTTGATGAACCACGGCGTTTCTACAAACAGTCTTGACCTGTCCGGGGATACGAAGCTCTTTGACCGTGTGGCCCGAAAGTACAATGTAGATTATGCTTTTCACAAAACCGGGCCGGATAAATATTTGTTATTCTTCAAGGCCGGGCAGGCTGACGCTATTACCGCCTGTTTTGGCGAATATACAAAGCTGGTGCTGAACCGGGGCAAGAGCCGCCACCCCTCTATTCTGAAACAGTTAAAAGCCTTTGCCGACAGGGAGCGCACCAAACCGCGACAAAAGGAACGAAAACGGGAGGTGGTGCGGAATGAACGATAAAATCCGTAGATATGTGATTCCCAATGTTCCCTATCTGTTGGTGCTGTGGTTCTGTCTGAAGCTCGGCACAGCCTACCGCCTTGCGGCAGGTGCAGACTTCGGAAATAAACTGGTTGGCATGATAAAGACTATAAGCCCGGCGTTTGCTTCATTTGCGCCGGGCTTTGTGCTGTCCGATTGGCTCATTGGCCTTGCCGGGGCGGTCATACTCCGGCTGGTGGTATGGTATAAGGTAAAAAACGCAAAAAAGTTTCGGAGGGATGTGGAATATGGCTCGGCCCGGTGGGGAACGGCAAAGGACATCAAGCCCTTTATCGACCCAAAATTCAGCAACAACGTGATACTAACCGGGACAGAGCTTCTTACCATGAATACCCGACCCGCCAATCCCGCCAACGCCCGAAACCTTAACTGCTGTATCATAGGCTCCAGCGGAAGCGGGAAAACTCGCTTTTGGCTGACCCCACAGCTTTTACAGGCTCATTCGTCCTATGTGGTGGTTGACCCAAAGGGCGGCATTTTAGAGCAGGTCGGCTCTTTTCTGAAAAAGCAGGGCTACAAAATCAAGGTATTCAATTCCATTGATTTTGCCCGGTCAATGCACTATAACCCGCTGGCCTACTTAAAGACGGAAAGCGATATTTTGAAGTTTGTAAACGCTCTGATTGAGAACACAAAGGGCGACGGTAAAGAGGGTGATCCATTCTGGACGAAAGCAGAAACCTTGCTTTATTGTGCTTTAATCGGCTATATCGTCCTTGAGGGGCCGGAGGAAGAACGCCATATCAATACCCTAGTGGATATGCTGAACAGCATGGAAACAAGGGAAGATGATGAAAATTTCAAGAACGCCGTGGACTATATGTTCCTTGGCTTGGAAAAGCGCAATCCCAACCATTTTGCGGTGCGCCAGTATAAAAAATTCAAGCTCGCCAGCGGGAAAACCTCGAAAAGTATCCTGATTTCCTGCGGAGCCAGACTTGCCCCATTTGATATTGGACAGCTCCGGGAGATTATGAGCTATGATGAAATGGAACTTGACCGCATGGGCGATAAGAAAACCGCCACCTTCTTCATCATCAGCGACACCAATACGACCTACAACTTTATTGTTGCCCTTGCTTTTTCGCAGATGTTCAATCTTTTGTGTGAACGGGCTGACAGCAAATACGGCGGCAGGCTCCCCCATCATGTAAGGGTATTATGGGACGAAGCCGCCAACACGGGACAGGTTCCGCAATTGGAAAAATTGGTTGCCGTTATCCGCTCCCGCGAAATATCCTTATGCCTGTTTTTACAGGCGCAAAGCCAGCTCAAAGCCTTATATAAAGACCACGCTGAAACCATTATGGGAAATATGGACAGCGTGATTTTTCTTGGTGGCCGGGAACATTCCACCATCAAGGAACTTTCGGAGGTTTTGGGGAAAGAAACCATTTCCATGCAGACGGAAAGCCGGACGCGGGGCCAGTCGGAAAGCTATGGACAGAACTTGCAACGGCTCGGCAAGGAGCTTATGACAATGGACGAATTGACCACTATGCCGGGCAACAAGTGTATTTTACAGCTTCGCGGCCTGCGTCCATTCCTTTCCCCCAAATACGATTTAAAACAGCACCCCAATTACAGGTATACCGCCGAAGCTGATAAGCGCAACGCTTTTGACGCTTCAAAGCTGGTAAACCGCCGCATGAAAAAGCTCAATCCCAATGAGCAGTATACCGTTTATGAAGTAAGTGCCGACGAGGAAACCGCCGCCATAGACGAGAACGAGGACATTCTCAACTATGATGATGTGGACGACCCGGAAGCATTTGCATAACTTCGGGCCAACTTGTCCCGAAGTGACAGCCGCCGAAAATGGCGGTTTTTTTGTACCCGAAAACAATATGAAAATATGGAGGTAATCAGATTATGGGATTTTTTACGAGTGCAGTTAGTACCTTGCAAACCCTTGTTGTAGCTCTTGGCGCGGGTCTTGCCGTGTGGGGCGTTATCAACCTTTTGGAAGGTTACGGGTCGGACAATCCGGGCGCGAAATCGCAAGGCATTAAACAGCTCATGGCCGGGGGCGGCGTTATCCTGCTGGGAACAACGCTTGTGCCTATGCTTTCCAGCCTGTTTTAAGGTAGGCCGGTATGGATTTTCTCACCGACTGGATTAACGAATGGATAAAGGGCCTGCTGGTGGACGGTATCATGGGCAATTTAAGCGGCCTTTTCGAGAACGTGAACGACCAGATCGGAGAGATTGCAACACAGGTGGGAACCACGCCGGGGAATTGGAACCCCGGTGTGTTCTCTCTCATACGGCAGCTTTCCGAAACGGTTGTCTTGCCGATTGCCGGACTGGTGCTTACCTTTGTCATGTGCTATGAGCTGATTCAAATGCTCATTGACCGGAATAACCTGCACGATATTGACACATGGATTTTTTTCAAGTGGATATTCAAAACCTTTATCGCAGTACTGCTTCTTTCCAACACATTCAATATCGTGATGGCGGTATTTGATGTTTCCCAAAGCGTCATAAACAGTGCAGGGGGCGTGATTGCAGGAAACACGGCGGTAAGCCCCGATATGATGGACAGCTTGGAAACCCAGCTCATGACAATGGAAATCGGCCCTCTGCTTGGCCTGTGGATGCAATCCTTTCTGATAAAGATTATTGTCGTAGCAATCAATATTGTTGTGTTTGTCATTGTGTACGGCAGAATGATTGAAATTTACCTACTCACCAGTTTAGCCCCGGTGCCAATGGCAACCTTGGTCAACAGGGAAATCGGCGGCATGGGCCAGAACTATTTAAAATCTTTGTGTGCTGTGGGTTTTCAAGGCTTGTTGATTTTGGTATGCGTGGGGATTTACGCAAAGCTGGTGCAGAGTATCGCTGTAGGCGGCGACCCCATTGGAGCCATATGGACGGTAATCGGCTATACGGTTCTCTTGTGCTTCACCATGTTCAAGACGGGAAGCCTTGCAAAATCCATCTTTGGAGCGCACTGACGACTTCGGGCCATTCGGGGTCCCCGGCAAATCGTAGATTTGTTGGGGTGAGAGCTTGTCCCGAAGTGAGAAAGGAGAAATTTTTACTATGAGCAACGAAAAAACAACAGCTCCGCAGGAAACAGAACAGGCGGCTTTGCCGCTGAAACTGGACGTTACCGCCCGGCTCATTGAGCCAAAGGGCAACCTTGTAGGCTTTGCCAGTCTGAAACTGAACGACTGCTTTGTGATTGACGATTTCAAGATTTTGCAGAACGACAAGGGCATTTTTGTAGGTATGCCGAGCAAGCCGGATAAGACCAGCAAGACCGGCTACCGGGATACATCCCGCCCCATCACAAAGGAATTTCGCGCCGAGCTGACCGAAGCCGTGACAGCGGCCTACCATGCAGAGCTTGAAAAGTTGCAGACCCGCGCCGCTGCCATTGCTTCCCCCGAAAAGCAGTCTATCCCGAAACAGCTTGCGGAGGGATCCAAACAGGCGGCACAGGAGAACGCCGCCCGGCCTGCTCCGGTAAAGACAGGTAAAGCCAAAAATGCAGAAAGGTAACTTCGGGCCAACTTGGCCCGAAGTGGAAAGGAGTTTTTATGTATCAACAACCGGAACAATCGCCGTGGGGCAAGGTGCAGACCTGTGATATTCTTTGCCCCGGCGTGTTTCTTGTGAGTACCGCCAGTCATGGCGGCACAATGGTTGCAAAGGATATGGCGGCGGTGCTTTCTCCTGCCGCTATCAAGTGCGGCTTTCGTCACAGTGGTTTTCTCTGTTTTGAGGAAGATACGCAGGAAGATGTTGCCCTGCGGGAGCTTTTGGATAAAAAGCTGTGGGCGGTTCCAGACCGTATAAAAGACAAGGCCGCTTTTGAGGAAAACATCAATAAGTCGCTCCGGGAACATAACCCGGACTATTGGCGGGTACGGCAGGCTGGACTGGAAAAGACCCCGGCACGGCAGACGGTTCCTATCCACAATGCAGAACGATAATCAACTTCGGGTCAACTTGGCCCGAAGTCAGAAAGGAGGATTTTTCATTGGCCTATGTAAGCGTACCAAATGATTTATCAAAAATAAAAACCAAAGTGGCGTTCAATCTCACCAAACGCCAGCTACTATGCTTCGGAGCGGCGGCGGTAGTCGGGATTCCGCCTTATCTTTTTACCCGTACCGCCATTGGCAATACCGGGGCCATGCTCTTAATGATTACCTTTATGCTCCCTTGTTTTCTCATTGCCATGTATGAGCGTGACGGACAGCCGCTGGAAAAGGTGGTGCGTAATATTGTCCGCTCCAAATTCCTATGGCCCCGCACACGCCCCTATCAGACACAGAATTTCTATTCCTATCTAAGTAACCCCGGAAAGGAGGTTTCACCCAATGGCACAAAAAACAAAACGCCCACCCGTTCCCGTAAAAAGTGGAAAGCCTAAAAAGCGCGGGCCGCAGTCGGCACAGCAGACCATTCCCTACAAGGAAATGCTGAAAGACGGTATCTGCAAGGTGCGGGAGGGCTACTATACAAAGACCCTTTCCTATGAGGATATTAACTACGCCGTGGCTTCCAGTGATGACCAAAGCACTATTTTTGACGGCTATTGCGGCTTTCTCAATTACTTTGACAGTGCCTTGCCCTTTCAGCTATCCTTTATCAATCACCGTTCCCGCCCGGAGAATCGTTACAGCGTGAATATATCCCCGCAGGACGACGATTTCAACAGTATTCGAGGCGAATTTACCGCCATGCTGGAAAACCAGATTGCCAAAAGCAACAACGGCATTGTCCGTTCCAAATACATTACGTTCGGTATCAATGCGAACGGGATCGCGGCGGCACGACCCCGCTTGGAGCGTATCGAAGCGGATATTGTGGGGAACTTCAAGAAACTTGGCGTACAGTCGGCAACCCTTTCCGGGCGGGAACGCTTGGAAGTGCTGCACAGCCAGCTTCACCCCGGAGGGCGGGAGCCGTTCCGCTTTTCATGGGATATGATACCCAAAACAGGCATGGGGACAAAGGACTTTATTGCTCCCACTTCCTTTGACTTTCGCCAAAGCCGCGCCTTTCGTGTGGGAACCACATGGGGCGCGGCTCTGTATATGCAGATTATGGCTTCTGAGCTTTCCGATAAGCTGTTAGCGGAGCTTTTGGAAGTGGACGCGGAAATGACCATCACCCTGCATATCCAGACAGTAGACCAGACCAAAGCGGTGAAAACGGTCAAGGCAAAGCTGACCGACATAGACCGTATGAAAATGGACGAGCAGAAAAAAGCCGCACGGGCCGGATATGATATTGACATACTTCCCCCGGATTTACTGACATACAGCAAGGACGCGGCGGCACTCTTGGCAGATTTACAGAGCCGGAACGAGCGAATGTTTCTGCTTACGTTCCTTGTGGTGAATACAGCCCCCACCCGCCAGCAGTTGGAAAATGACATTTTCACGGTATCGGGCATTACGCAGAAATATAACTGCTTTCTCAAACGGCTGGATTTTCAGCAGGAACAGGGCTTTATGTCCTCGCTCCCTCTTGGGTACAACGGAATCGAGATACAGCGGGGCATGACAACCTCAAGCACCGCTATTTTCGTTCCCTTTATGACGCAGGAGCTTCGCATGGACGGGCAGGCATTGTATTACGGCATGAACGCCCTTTCCCATAACGTCATTATGGCAGACCGCAAAAAGCTGAAATCTGCCAACGGCCTGTATCTTGGCAGTACAGGCTCCGGCAAGAGCTTTGCCGCAAAACGTGAGCTAATCAACGTGTTTCTTGCCACCAAAGACCGCATTATCGTGGTAGACCCAATGGGCGAATACGCCCCGCTGGTCAGGCGGCTTGGCGGGGAGGTCATAGAAATATCGCCGGACAGCCCCCATAACATCAACCCAATGGACTTAAAACTGAACTTAGCCGGAGAGGACAGCCCGCTTTCTATGAAAGCGGATTTTTTATTGTCCTTATGCGAACTGATTATCGGCGGCAAGGAGGGCTTACAGCCTATTGAAAAAACGGTGATTGACCGTTGTGTGCGGCTGGTGTACCGGGAGCTTGCCCTTGGAATCGGGGACGGGAAAATGCCGCTTCTGCAAGACCTGTATGAAAGCTTGTGCCAGCAACCTGAACCGGAAGCCAGACGGATTGCAACCGCATTGGAGCTTTACTGCACCGGCTCCCTCAATATGTTCAACCACCCTACCAATGTGCAGACCGACAACCGCATTACCTGTATCGTGCTGAAAAGCATGGGCGAAAACTTACGCAAAATCGCCATGCACATCACAAACGAGCTGGTGACACAGGCGGTAGACGAGAATTTTTCCAGAAGTCTTGCGACCTGGTGCTACTATGACGAATTTCATATTTTGTTGCAGGACGCATTGAGCGCCAGCTATTTTGTGCGTGAGTGGAAAATGCTTCGTAAAAAGGGTTGTGTGCCGAGCGCGCTTACACAGAATGTGAAAGTGCGCCCAGATAGGGTGCTGTGCAAAGTAGCGTAGGTGCTACCGCATACGATAGTGTGCGACTCATTCCGTCTTACCGATTGAGTGGAAACGCTCGACGGGAACAGAGCATGGCGGAGAAGGGATTAGTCACCGAAGGACTTTAGGTGCGACTGTTTCCCGATGAGAAGAAGATACGAGGATAAGATTGCGTTTATCGATTGCGAGGTTTAAGTTCCTGTTTTTTGCAGGTATGGGTAAAAGTCCTGAAACCCATGTCACAACACTACATTGTTATCTTTCATGACAATGCAACTATCAAAATGTTGTGAAACAGGCGTGAGAACACGTCTCAACAAACCGAAAGCATATCCGACAATCTTCAAATACCTATACACAGCATTAACTGGGGATTGCCTAAGTCAGACTCATTCGTCTGATAAGGTAACGGAAGTTCCGTAGTAGTCTGAGAGAGTTAATGGCTCTTACATGGCGAAGGGAACAAGTCAGTAACATCTAAAATGTAAGAATGAAAGGGAGGAGAAACCTCAATGAAACCAACATCTGAAATTTTAGAGCGTATGGAAAAGTGTTCAGAAACACACAAAGACGGCATATTTACGAGGCTCTACAGATATTTGCTTCGTGAAGATATTTACCATGCCGCCTACCAAAAACTCTATGCAAACAAAGGAGCAACAACACAAGGTATTGATAACGATACCGCCGACGGATTTAGCGATAAATACGTCAAAGACCTAATCTGTTCACTGCAAGAGGGAACGTACAAGGCAAGTCCTGTCAGACGTGAGTATATTCTGAAACACAATGGAAAACTTCGTCCTTTGGGCATTCCCTCATTTCGGGACAAATTACTGCAAGAAGTTGTCAGAATGATATTGGAAGCTATTTATGAGCCGACTTTTCACAAGCATTCGCACGGTTTCAGACCGCAGAAAAGCTGTCACACCGCACTTCGTCAGATTTCCTCTGATTTTACAGGGGTGGCATGGTTTATAGAGGGCGACATTAAAGGCTGTTTTGACAATATCGACCATGAAAAGCTGATAGAAATACTCGACAGAAAAATTAAGGACAGTAAATTTCTGAACATCATACGTCAATTCTTAAAAGCCGGATATATCGAAAATTGGCAGTACAACAAAACCTACAGCGGTTGTCCGCAAGGGTCAATCTGTGCGCCGATACTTGCGAATGTCTACTTAAACGAATTAGATAAAAAGTTTGAGGAAATAAGTTTAAGATTTAGTAAGCCAAGGTCAGCCTACCAAACACCCGAATATCACGCAGTAAATAAGGAAATGAAACGTCTCTCCTACTGGATAGATCATACTACCGATGAAATAGAGCGACAAGCGTTAATCAAACAATATAAGGAGCAACGTAAATCTTTGCGAAATATTCCTTGTAAACCCGCAGACAACAAGAAGTTTACTTTTGTGCGTTATGCGGACGATTGGTTAGTCGGGGTATGTGGTACAAAACAGGAATGTGAGGAATTGAAAGCTGAAATAGCCGATTTTCTATGCACGGAGTTAAAGCTCACCTTAAGTGAGGAGAAGACACTCATTACCCACAGTTCCGAAAAGGTCAGATTTTTAGGATATGATATTTGTGTCCGAAGAAATCAAGAGGTAAAAGGTTACAGAATGAAAAACGGAACATGGAGACAATCCCGTTCCTTGCACCTTAAAGTTTCCCTTACGATTCCCCATACGGAAAAGATTGAGAAATTCATGTTTGCAAAAGGAGTCATTCGTCAGCGTGAAAACGGAGAATTTCAGCCGATACACCGTGCAGGACTTCTCAATATGTCGGATTGTGAAATTGTGGAGCAATACAATGCCGAAGCAAGAGGATTATGTAACTTCTATAATTTAGCGGTGGACTACCATACTTTGGATTACTTCTGCTATCTCATGGAATATAGTTGCTTGAAAACCATTGCCAACAAGCATAAAAGCAGTATTCGCAAAACTATCCGCAAATACAAAGATGGTAAAACATGGTCAGTACCCTATGAAACCAAAACGGGCACAAAACGTGTTAAGCCTGTTAAAATTGCCGACTGCAAACGTGGCAAAGTTGATGATGTTATTTTCATAAGAAAGAAATTCAACTGGAAAACCACAATCAGACAAAGGCTCAATGCCAAGGTTTGTGAATTATGTGGTACAAAGAATGCCGAACTTTATGAGGTTCATGTAGTACGAAATCTCAACGAATTAGGCAACTCCTATTGGGAAATTGCCATGAAACAAAAAAGGCGAAAAACACTTGTAATCTGTAGCAAGTGCCATAAGGAAATCCATAAACACTAATCCATATGTTAATTATTGATGGGGAGCCGTATACCTCGAGAGGGGTACGTACGGTTCCGAGGGAGGGTGTAGGAAACCTACCACTTCGGTGGCAAGGCGCCTTTGCCCTACCCTACGACCTTTTAGCCAGCCGGGAAATCGAAAACATCTTGGAAAACAGCGACTTTATGATACTGCTGTCACAGGCGCAGGGCGACCGGGCAATCCTCGCCAAACAGCTTGGCATATCAGAACATCAGCTATCCTATATCGCCCACAGCAATTCCGGGGAGGGGCTTTTGTTCTTCGGCAATACCACCATTCCCTTTGTAGACCGTTTCCCCCGTGGTGAAATCTACAATCTGCTTACCACCCGCCCGGAGGACATCAGGGAGGCCCAAAATGCGTGATACGGGCAGGTCGGGCCGTTTGCGGTTTGAGCCTGAGGGACAGGCGGCAACTTCGGGCCAACTTGGCCCGAAGTCCAAAAAGCGGACTGCACCGAAAAAGGGCGGCTCCCACAATATGACACCGCCGGACGCACCTTCGACTGTTAAAAACAGCACTGGCCCGGTTCCGCCTGACACGGCAAATAAGAAGCTACGGTTTGAAGATGAAGCCTCCCCCGACACTTTTTCATCTGTGGAAAGCACTTCTGCCACTTCGGGCCAACTTGGCCCGAAGTCGGGAAAGCTCCGGCAGGACAGCAAGAAGCCCCGACCCTCTGAACGCCTGCGGTGTGACGGTGAGCCGCCGCCCGGCGACGAATCCGCTTCCCGTGATGGCTCTACCAACAAAAAGGCGGCGCAAGACGGTAAGCGTATGGAGAAATCAAAGCTCCGTATGGAAAAGAGCGGTGAAAAGCTGAATACCGCCCGTGAGAAATTGGCGGCACAGAAGCCCCCGAAAAAGCCCGGCCCGGTAAAAACCATTAGCCGCGCCGCCCGTTACCAATCGTGGTGGTATGTGCATGGGAAAATTCATCAGGTGGAGCATGAAAATGCGGGCACGGAAGCCGTCCACAAAACCGAGCTTGCCGGGGAACACCTTGTTCGGGGCGGTACACGCTTCATCAAGCACCGTATCCGCACCCGACCCGCCCGGCAGGTTCGCAAGTGGGAAAACAAACATATCAGTGCAAGGGCCGATTACACCTACCGCCAGCTTGTTAAAGAGAATCCGGGCCTGCAAAGCAATCCGGTTTCCCGGTTCTGGCAGAAGCAAAGGCTGAAAAAGCAGTATCGAAAGCAGGCAAAGGAAGCGGCAAAGCAGGGCAAAAAAGCGGTGAGATTCACGGAAAAAGTAGCCCGGACGGTTGCGGCCTTTGTAAAAAGCAATCCCAAAGTTATATTGCTTGGTCTGGTGCTGTTCCTGCTGATTGTGATTCTGCAATCCTGCATAGCGGGAATCACCACCATTGGAAACGGACTGATTAGCGTTGTGGGCGGCACTTCCTACGGTTCGTCGGACAACGATATTGAAGCCGTGGAAGAAAATTATACCGAGCTGGAAAAGGATTTGCGGGAACGGCTCTCCCGAATACAACGGGATTATCCGAACTATGACGAGTACCGTTATTCCGTTGACGAAATCGGGCACGACCCCTTTGAACTGGCTTCCTATCTTACCGCCAAATACGGCGGCTACACCCCGGCACAGGTACAGGTAGAACTGAAAGCCCTGTTCGGGCAACAGTATATTCTGACCATCACGGAAACGGTGGAGGTACGCTACCGCACGGAAACCGACACATGGACGGACGAAAACGGCGAAACCCATACCGACACCTACGAGGTTCCCTACGATTACTATATCCTCAATGTGTCTTTGAAAAATAAGTCATTGGGAGCCGTGGCCCTTGCCAATCTCGACCCGGAGCAGACGGAACGCTACCTTATCTACCAAAAGACCAAAGGCAACCGCCCTTATCTCTTTGAGGGCAATATCTACGTTCACCCTGGCGAATACACCGATTACGACATACCGCCGGAAGCTCTGGCCGACCCGGAATTTGCCGCCCTGATTGCCGAAGCGGAAAAATATTTAGGCTATCCCTATGTTTGGGGCGGTGCTTCTCCCTCCACTTCCTTTGACTGTTCGGGCTTTGTGTGCTATGTGCTGGATCAGTCCGGCGTATATCCCATGAGCCGGACAACCGCGCAGGGCATTTTTAACCAGTGTGCGAAGATCCCGCGCTCCGAAGCAAAACCCGGCGACATTATCTTTTTTACGGGAACCTACGACAGTTCCGGGCCTGTGTCGCACGTTGGAATCTATGTAGGCGGGAATATGATGCTACATTGTGCCAGCGGCGGCGTTCAGTACGCCCGTATGGACACCAATTACTGGACGGAACATTTTTATGCAATGGGCCGGTTATAGGCCCGTTTTGAAAGGAGTGGTTTTTTGAACGCGAAAATTGAGCGTGTAAGCAAGGACATACAGAAAACAAAGGAAAAAATCAATGAGTTTCAAACGAAGCTGCGGGAGCTGGAAAAGCAGAAAACCGAGCTTGAAAATCTGGAAATCGTGGACGCGGTGCGTGGTATGGATATTTCCCTGACCGACCTTGCCGACCTGCTGAAAGCGGCAAAGGCAGGCGGCGCCACTTCGGGCCAACTTGGCCCGAAGTCCACAGTACATGACGAATCGAAAAAGGAGGAAATCGAAGAATGAGAAAATTTCGCATGATGGCGGCGCTGTGCGCCGTTTTTTTAATGACCTTTTCCTTTAGCACCATGGCCTACGCCAGCGGCGGTGAGGAAACCCCGGAAGTAACGGAAGCCCCTGCTACTTCTGAAACAACCAGTGCCCCCAATCCCTTTACCCCTGCCGGAACGGGAACGGTAGTCAATACCGCCACGGACGAGGACGGCAAGCAATTTTATACCATTACCACCCCGGACGAAAATGTATTTTATCTTGTGATTGACCTTCAGCGCGAACAGGATAACGTATATTTCCTGAACGCCGTGACGGAAAAAGACCTGCTGGCTCTTGCGGAGAAGTCCGAGGATACAGAGGAAAATGAAACCGCCGTTGTGTCCACTCCCGAACCGGAAAGCAATTCTGAAACGGATATAAGCTCTGAAACTTCTTCCGAAACCTCTACGGAGCCGGAGCAAAAAAGCGATACCCAAATGCTCTTACTGGTGCTGGCGGTTGTAGTTATTGGCGGCTGGGCCGGATATTACTTCAAGATTTATCGCCCGAAGCAGGAACAGGCCGCTTTGGCAGAGGACGAATTTGACGAATACGAAGCCGACCCCTATGACGAACAGGAGGACGATACCCCGCCGTGGGAAGTAGACGGGGAGGAGTCTGATACCGGGGAGGACGCATGAATTTCACAAACAGCCCCTATGAAAAAATGATGAAAGAAAGGCCCCGCCCCTGCCGCCCGGCTCCGGCGCGCAAGCCGCCGAAAGGCTCCCCCTGCCGGGATTGCAGTTATTGGAACGGCTCTGTTTGTGTGGGCGTTTGCTACCGGAATTTGATTTTGCCGCAAAGGGAGGGAACTTCGGGCCAACTTGGCCCGAAGTCAGACCTATGAGTGCCGATTCCCGCGAACTGACCCGCCGGGAACGTGCCGCAATCCGCAAGCTGGTAACAGGTATGTGCGCCAACTATGACCCGGAATACGGCTGTCTGCCCCTTGATTACGGCGGCTGTTACATGCTGGATAAATGCTGGACGGGCGCATACTGCAAGTATTTTCAAAAGGCCGTGCTTCCGCTTGATCCGGTACTGGAAGCCAATTTAGCAGGAACCCCCGCCGTGCTTTCCCGTAAGACCTGCCCGGTCTGCGGTGCGGCCTATCTTCCTGTCACCAGTCAGACCTATTGTTCCGAAGCCTGCCGCCGGAAAGGAAAACGCGAAGCAGACCGCCGCCGCCAACAGCGGCACAGGCGCAAAAACAAGGGGTAAGGTGTCACGAAGTTTGCTTGAAAAAAACTTGATTTCCGGGGCTTTCCGGCCCCGGTTTCAAGGAAAAGGTATCTATGCTTCATACCCCCGCTTTTTGAGGGTAACAGCGTGACATTTCTATGTATGAGAACGGAGGGAAAAATGAGCGATAACGTAAAAGGATATGAAATCAAACGGGCCATTGCCTTTGAGAATGAAAGAGGTTTTGCTCTTGGGGAAAATCCGCAGGCGGTACAGCCCTTTGCCACATGGCAGTTTACCGAGGACGCAAGCGGCAGGCGCGACTATTATTGGGGACACTATACCACCAGTAAAGCCGCCGCTACAAGGGACTATGAGAACCGTGTTTCGGAATATCGGCATGATTACGGCGTATCCGAAAAATCGGCTTACCGATATTATTCTACTCAACGGCCCGTGGATATTGGCACGTTCCCTAAAACGGAGAACGGCCCATTATATCTTGTGAATTTTGATAAGCGGGAAAGTGTGGAACAAGGCCGCTTTCTGGCATGGGGCTATCTTGTATATGACGCGCCCCTGACGGAAAAGCAGATGGCGGACTATGAGCTTCGGGCGGCTCCCGGCAATCCCGACAGAAAAGCCCCCATGCGGGAACCGGGAGAAAGTAAATCCATTGCCGCCCGGCTAGCAGAGGGGGCAAAACAAGCGGCACGGGACAACGCCGCCCGTCCTGCTCCCGAAAAAGGCACAGAGAAAGACAGGTAATCACTTCGGGCCAACTTGGCCCGAAGTTACAAAAAAGGAGGTTTTTTGAGAATGGAAAAGGATAACTACTTGAAAAATGCAGAGCTTTCGACCGAGCAGAATTACAACATGATTGATGGGATTCCGAATAATGCCCCTCTGCCTGTTCCGCAGGCCATGCTGGAGGAAAGGCCGAAAGACAGGGTAAAGGAGCCGCCGGCAAAGCGCAGGAGCCGGGAACGGGAGGAACGGTGAGCCGCCCCAAACGCAGGCGGGGCGTTCCCCTTTATGTTTGGGTGAGTAATGATGAATACGCCGCCATTCAGGAACGTATGGCACAAGCCGGAACACAGAATTTAAGCGCCTATATCCGCAAAATGGCGCTCAATGGCTATGTGCTGAATGTTGACCTTGCCCCCGTCCGGGAGCTGGTTTCCCTGCAACGCAGATGTGCCAACAATCTGAATCAGGTTGCCATTCATGCCAATACCTACGGCGTTTATCCGTCCGAAATTGCCGCCCTGCAAAAAGATTATACCGAGTTATGGGGCCGGGTTTCAGAGGTACTCAAACAGCTTACGGCGGTAGTGGAGCTATAAGGAAAGCGGGGAGCGTTGGCACAATGCCGCCGCTCCCCGCTTTTGCTACACAAAACACATTCATGAGAGTGAATCATTCTGATATAGAATCAACTATATCAGATGCCATTTTTATATTAACAATGATAGAACAAAAATCAGCTTCCTCATACTGCTTGAAATCAAATAAGTGTTTATCTTGACTTTTAATGCGAGTATATAGTGTATTAATTGACTGAAAAAGTATGGTAAGTGTATGCTTAAAGACCGACTTCCATAAAGCTATGTTTGATTGATTTAATTCAAATGTGAAAGCAATACTATCAGAAATGTCATCTACAACAGCATTTCTATAATTTTTCACAGTTGATATATCTGCATGTTCAAATTTACTTGCATCATTGTAGAATGACAGATACATTCCAAGTAACAATGGATCTTTTTCGGTTAATTCAAAAATGCTCTTATTCTTTAAAGGTTTTTGAGCGTTGTCTACAGTGTAACCCTCGGTTCTAAGAATACCCTTGATTTTATTAATTGTTGAGTTAATGACCTTGAAATCCAGTGTGGAAAATTCTTCAAATTGTGGAGTGTCCTCTGGCAAACTTCGTAAATATTTTTTTATGTTGTAAAGTTGTTGTAACTGAGTTATATGAGGCTCATAAAAATATTCTTTTACTCTGGAATTATCATTATCGTTGCATATATAAGAAATCCAAAGCATGTTGTTAAACTGACTTCGAGCAAGAATATATGCTTCTTGTTCCATATTATTTTCCAGTAATACAATGCAACTTTCAAATAGATTTGATTGTTTTGCAAGCAATGATAATACTTCGCGAAGCCATTCATATTTTTCTAAAATTATAAATGGCTGTCCTTCTTTAAGAATATCTTTATTAAGATGGTCTTGAATTTGACGTGAAAGCGAAATTGCTTTCTGTATAGAAATTGTATTATCCATATTAGTAAAACTCCTGTGTGCTAAGTTTGATTTACATATAGGTATGTATTGTCTTGTAGACGTGTTTTTTATAATTATTATACATAATTCCCGTGGCATCACAAGCGGTATATGTCTACTTCGGGCCAACTTGTCCCGAAGTTCCGGGACAAGATCGGTGTGGCCTCGACAACATTGTTACTCTCTGCACGAAATGGTAAAATATAGGTAGGATACAACAATAAGGTTGCTTAATGAAAGGAGAATTTTTATGAAGTTTATCAAACTGATATTTAAGATTATCGCCGCGCCGTTTGTGGTTCTGCTGACGATAGTAACACCCATGATTGAATTTGTGTTCTGCTATGCAGCCGCTCTCTTGCAAGTGGTTTCCGGGATAGGTGTTCTTATCAGTATTGCCCTGCTGATAAGCGGCGAAAAGCTGGGCTTCGGCGTGTTCCTGTTCCTGTCGTTTTTGATTTCTCCTCTTGGGATTCCCGCCATTGCGGAACACCTGATTGACGGACTGCACAGCCTGAACAACTCGCTTCGCTTTTTCATTGTAAACTAACATCAGAATAACAGAGCTGCCGGGCTACTTCGGGCCAACTTGGCCCGAAGTTGTTTTTTCGAGGAAAGGAGGAAATGCACATAGCAACCACCCGCCTTATGACCCGTCATGCAGGAAGCGGCATGACCATTATGGAAACCTTAAAGGACGGTTTTGATTACGGGAAAAATCCAGACAAGACCCGCAACGGCGATTTAATTCTTGCCTATGAATGTGACCCCGACACGGCTGACGCAGAATTTTTACTCTCAAAAGCAAAGTACAAAGCTATCACAGGGCGGGAACAAAAACGGGATAATGATGTGCTGTATTATCAAATCCGGCAGGCATTCCCGCCCGGCGAAACAGATCCGGAAACCGCCCTCAAAATCAGTTATGACCTTGCCATGCGCTGGACGAAAGGCCGACACGCCTTTTTCGTGGTTTCCCATGCTGACCGCCCCCACCCTCATTGCCATATCTACTACAATTCAACCTCGCTGGACTGCACCCGGAAATTCCGGGATTTTATCGGTTCGGCCCGTGCGGTGCGGCGGCTCTCCGACCGTATATGTTTTGAAAATAGGCTATCTGTTATTACCAATCCGAAACGCCACAGCAAGGGAAAATTCAAGCATTACGGGGAATGGCTCGGCGGTCATAAGCCGCCCACCTTTCAAGAGAAATTAAAGGCGCAGATTGATATTTGCCTTGCAACGAAGCCGCCGGATATGGATACCTTTTTACAAGCAATGGTGGCGGCTGGCTATGAAATCAAGCAGGGGCGCGGCGGCGCAATTAGCTTTCGGGCAGAGGGGCAGGAACGCTTTACCCGGCTCCGTGCTTCTACTCTTGGCAAGGGCTACGGGCAGGAGGATATACAAGCGGCGATTGAGGGCAGAACCGCCCCGCAGCAACGGCGCAAGGTCAATCTGATTGTGGATATTCAATCCCGTATGAAAGCTGGAAAAGGCCCTGCCTATGAACGGTGGGCAAAGGTATTCAACCTAAAGCAAATGGCGGCAGCCTTACAGTATTTACAGGAAAACGGCTTGATAGAATATGCGGATTTAGAGCAAAAGGCCGCAGAGCTTACCGACCACTTTCATGTGCTTTCGGATAGCATAAAATCCACCGAAGCCGCTATGCGTGTCAATGCGGAGCTAAAGGCGGCAGTGGTGGATTACGCTAAAACCCGGTCTGTGTTTGAGGGGTATAAGGCGGCGAAGTACAACAAGAAATATCTTGTGGAGCATGAAGCGGATATTGCCACCTACCGGGCGGCGCAGGACACCTTCCGGCGTTTGCTGTCCGGGGCAAAGTTACCTAAAATGGATACGCTGAAAGCAGAGTTTCAGCGGTTGTCGGCAGACAAGAAAAAGGCTTACCGGGAGTATCGGGAAACCAAAAAAGATATGCAGGAAATTGTAACGGTGAAAAGCAATATTGACCATCTGCTTGGCCTGATGGACGCGCAGAAAAATAAGGAAAGGGAGCGATAGCGACATGACGCAACATAAGGTGCGAAGCGCCGACTTCGGGCCAACTTGGCCCGAAGTGGCAGGGTTTGGGGCGGCTTGCCCCAACAAGCAATTTTTAAGATTTGACCGCAGGGAAAAATCTTAAAAATGTGCAAGTGTCAATACACTTGCCCTGCTTGCGGGTTAGCGTAAGCCCCAAAAATGGCACAAAAATTGTGGTTTGCTTTTAATATCCTTCCGCCCCAAAATTCCGATTACCAAATTTGTATTTTAAATTTGCATGTCTATCGAAAATCATTATCACACTTTTTCCTTTGAGATATCCCATGATTTGCGATATACTGTATTTTGGTGGAATTGAGAGAAGCAAATGAATATGGTCGGGCATTATATGTCCTTCTATGATCGCAATTCCCTTCCTTTTGCATAAATCTCTTATGATTTGCCGTATGTCGTCCCTCAATTGATAATAGATTATCTTTCGCTGATACTTCGGCGTGAATACGTGGTCATTATGTCTGTCTGTGTGCGGTGATGATGGTGAAACTGTAAGCATTTACGGTAATTTCGCTGCCGAGATGTACTATGATACGACTCCAGAGGCAAGATATATGGAGCTATGGTTGCCATTAAGTTCATCGCAAAGTATAATGCAAATATGGATAAAAACAATGGAATACAAAAATAATCTACTCCGGTTTTTTGCCTATTGGTATGGCGATTTTTGGGCCTTTAGCAGATGTTGTCCCATTTCGTTGGGTTATGGTTTGGTTCAGGCGTTGCGTTAATTATTATTGCTACAGTTACACACTGCAATCTCATTTAGCAAATAAATAGATGTATCATGGAAAAATGCGAATGGATATTACTCGCTATTTATATAATTTGGAGGGTTATAAAGTTGAATAAAATAACAAAAAAGAATGTCATTCCCATACTAAGCGTTACAGTGGTTGGTGTTTTATTAGGTCTTTTTTCGGCCTATATAGACAATAGGCATATCCATATCAATTTCTTCTTAGGTCAAATAAATGTAAATGCGATTCTTTCAAATTTTGGTATATGGATCCTTATTGCATTATTTATTTCATTAAAAAGCGAAAAATCTATTTCAGCTGCAATTAGAGTTTTGTTTTTTTTCTTAAGTCTAAATATTACATTTCATATATACCATTTATTGATTCATGTTAATGTTAATAGCTATATGTTAATTTGGTATACAATTACCGCAATATCGCCGTTTTTGGCCGTTTTATGTCATAAAATAAAGCAAGATAATATCTTAGCGGTATTACTATCAGCAGGTGTTATTTCGGTAATGCTTTTGCAAATTATGTCCAGTAATCATGATGATATGTATTGTGAGATAATATTTTTAATTTGTGCTATAATTCTTATGCATAAAAAATTGATTACAACATTAATATCACTGTGTATAGGACCTGCTATTGCCTTTTTTCTGTATCAAATGCCTTTCTTTTCCTGAATGAGATGGTTTTTTAGTAAAAAGTCTGAAAATATGAAGGATTAATAGATGTTTACGACTTTTGCGAAGGATTTTGGATTGGAGTATATTTTGATATAATAATGACGCTTTCCAAAGGAAAATGTCCTTATCTAATACAATGGAATATTGATATGTGTTTGCGAGGGAACTGAACAAGTTGAAAAAGGTAAGACCTGACCTCTAGACCTGTGGCTAATACCGGCGTAAGAAAGCAATTTCTTACGCCATCTTTGCGTCTGAAAGAGCTTCCGAATTAATTGAAGTCTCTCATTTACACCCCTTGATAGATTACATAGATAGAGTTATCAAATGACAAATTGAATTGCCATACAGAAAAATAGACTTGCTCTGCGATTTTATTAGCCCTTAATAAAAAATCAACTTGACAATAATACAATGACAGTTTTGGTTACTTGGTCTTTAAAAATATTGAAGTCTAAGCCGTTGTGTGAAAATGCAGATTTTTCCTGTCTAAGAGCATCAATTAAAATGCAGCAAGTGTAAACTTTTTCAAATAAGTCATCTTGCGTTATGCCATTTTTATTTAATAGCTCTTTAATTTTTAAAAAATATTCATTTTCAAAATTGGAAAAATGACGATTGATATCAGTATCTTCTGATATCATCATTCTTAACTGAGCCAGAGCGTGACTGGTATCGGCATATAAGTCAATATAATAACAGATCCAATTTTCGACAAAACTAGCTAGTGAAAAAGGTTGTTGCAAACTTAATTTTTCAAGTAAATGGCCTGAAATATTTTCAAGATAATCGTGAAAAGCAGCAATGTATATTTGTTTCTTATCTTTAAAGTAACTATATAGCGCTCCTGTTGAGATACCAGCACGTTTGGCAATCTCAATTGTATTGGTTTTATAATATCCTTTTTCGCAAAAAAGGGCAAACCCGGCATCTAGTATTTTTTTCTTTGTTTCAATAGAACGTTTTTGAATGGGTTCTCTTACATCATTCATAATATCACCTCTTTTTTATTATACTTGGAACTTTAAATCAGGTCAATGAAATGTGAATCATTATTCGCATTTTGTTGACATCTATCAATGCGGGTACTATAATAATGTGAATAATCATTCGTATATAGGAGGAAGAATAATGGATTTTTTAACACTGGCAAAACAACGCTGCACAACACGCGGCTTTACGGGAGCACAGATTCCAAAAGATGACTTAAATCAGATTTTATCGGCTGGACGTGTCGCCCCTACAGCCTGTAATAAACAACCACAAAGGATTATTGTTGTTCAAAGTGAAGAAAACATTTTAAAAATTAAAAAGGCTTATCAAACGTTTGGTTCTAAGTGTGTTTTTATCGTGTGTCGGGATCGACGGGATGAATTAATACGGCCATTTGATCAAAAATGTTCTGGCGATTTGGATATAGGTATTGTCTGTGACCACCTGATGTTGGCAGCAAGAGAATTAAATATTGGAAGCGTAATGGTTGGTTTGTTTGATCCCGCAATTATAAGCAATGAATTTCATTTACCAGAGTACATAGAACCGACAGCTTTACTCTTAATGGGGTATCCAGAAAAAGGCTTTTTAAGTCCAGAGCGTCATATTGCCCAACGCAAAGAAATAAGCGAAACGGTGATGTATGAGAAATATATAGATTAAGGTAAAAGTCTTCCATAGGAGTTGTTGAGTATGAAAGTATTAGTAAGTGCATGTGTACTAGGATGTAATTGTAAATATAATGGAAGAAACAATCGCAATGAAGCTGTGATTGAATATCTAAAAGGAAAAGAGGTTCTCAGTATTTGTCCTGAAATGTTAGCCAATATGCCTATTCCCCGACCATGTGCTGAGATTGTTGATGAAGTAGTGATGGATGATAAGGGAAATAATGTTGATTCTGATTATAGGAAAGCAGTTGCGCTTGCATTAGAAAAAATAGAAGGAGAAAAAATTGATTTGGCTATTTTGCAGTCAAGAAGTCCAACTTGCGGAGTTAACAATATATATGATGGAACATTTACCGGGAAGCTAATATCTGGTCAGGGACTTTTTGCTAAAGCCCTGATTACTAAAGGGTACCCCGTAAAAGATGCAGAAGATTTTAATATGTAGATTCGAAATAGAAAAATTCAATGTTTTTGCCGAATATCAGTTGGTCGTCGTGTCTAACTTTTCATTACATTAGAAAGAGGGATTAGCATTGCTGATCCCTTTTTCTGTACTCCAAAGGGGTACAGCCAATCTGTTCTCGGAAAGTTTTCGTAAAGTAGCTGCTGCTTTGAAATCCGCATTGAAAGGCAATATCGATAGAAGTCATATCTGTATCGATTAACATTTGACATGCTTTTTGGATTCGATATTGTTTCAGGTACTGATTCGGTGTGGAATGGATTGTACGGTGAAAACAGCGCAGAACTTCGCTTTCACTGATCAGCGCTACCCTTGCTAAAGTAGAGATGGTTATGGTTTCTGAAAAATGCATCTGAATGTATTGAAGCATGGTTTTTATTCGATCGGCATTTCGAAGATTTCGAATGCTGGGTTTTGCTTCACATATGGAATGATTTGTTAGCACAATTAGAATCAATTGCGATAATTCGTTCCTGACATATATTTCAAAACCATTTTCAGTGTTATAAAGTCTGTTCCATACAGAAATCGAGTAAGCGAGTATTTTGTCCTGCCAGTTAATGAATGGGTCTAATAAAATGTATGGCAGATTTTTATTCTGGATAATCGGCTCAATATAATTTTGCCAGTATATACTATCTATGCTTCCGATTAGCCTTGGATGAAAAACAATGGATCTTAAAACGTATTCGCCATCGTTTGTTGCATGAATGGAATGAAGAAAGCCTGCATTGATAAATATCCCTTGATTTTTGTTTAGGATATGTTCTGTGCTATTAACAGATACTTTTATCGATCCTGAGATTACCCATATAATCTCAAAATCTTCGTGCCAGTGCCAGGGAATAGAATAGCTTGATAAGTTTTCCTCATAAAAAGCAATCGGGAATTCTGACGTTCCATGCTTTTGAACTTCTTCACCGGAAGAATTCACTGTTACATTACATTTTGCTATGCTCATACAAGATACCTTCTCTTTGACGATTTTATTATATAATTTCGAGTGAAATATTATATAAAAGTTCGTTGAATGATGATATTATTATATCACAAAAAAGAGAAGGAGATCAATATGTTTCAATTACTGTTAGTAATTATCTATATTGCATTTATTAGTCTTGGATTGCCCGATTCCTTATTGGGTTCGGCATGGCCATCCATGTATATGGAATTTGGGGTGCCGATTTCATACATAGGCGTCATTTCTATGATTATTGCAATCGGAACCGTTGTTTCAAGTTTACAGAGTGATAAACTTACCCGTAAATTTGGAACCGGAAAGATAACGACCATCAGCATTACTATGACGGCAGTTGCTTTATTTGGCTTTTCCAGTTCACACTCATTTGGTTTGCTTTGTTTCTGGGCAGTTCCTTACGGACTTGGAGCAGGTAGTGTTGATGCATCCTTGAATAATTATGTAGCACTTCACTATGCAAGCAGACATATGAGTTGGCTTCATTGTATGTGGGGAATCGGCGCAACTATTGGGCCTTATATGATGGGATATGCCTTGAAGCATGGTCAGAATTGGAATGCAGGTTATCAGTATATTTCCTTTTTACAGATTGCTTTTGCAGTAGTTTTGTTTTTTAGCCTGCCGTTATGGAAGAACCAAAAAGGGACGGCAGAAGAGAATGATATTTTAGCGGGAAAAGCATTGCCTTTGAAAGAGGTAATTCAGATTTCTGGAGCAAAAGAAGTAATGCTTTGTTTCTTTTGCTACTGTGCTTTGGAACAGACGACCGGCTTATGGGCAAGCAGTTATCTTACCCTGATCAAAGGATTTTCAATTGAGACAGCGGCTGGTTTTGCAAGTATGTTTTTTATTGGTATTACCATTGGGAGGGTATTAAGTGGATTTATAAGTATGAAATTAAGCGATTTACAAATGATTCGTCTGGGGCAGGGAATCATTGCGGCTGGTATTATTATGATGTTACTGCCGTTAAATGAAGTAATATCTTTGGTCGGCTTGTTTTTCTTTGGTTTTGGATGTGCGCCAATCTACCCATGTATTATTCACTCCACTCCGTCCCGTTTTGGTGCGGATAAGTCACAGGCAATCATCGGGGTTCAGATGGCAAGTGCATATGTGGGAACCTGTGTGATGCCGCCGCTATTCGGCTTAATTGCAAAGCATATAAATATTGTTTTGCTGCCGGTATATTTGCTAATCATTCTTTTATTAATGGTGATGATGCATGAATTGCTGGTAAAAAAAACTGCTTGAAGGGATGAAGAAAATGTTTGCTGATTATCATGTTCACACAGAATTTAGCGATGATTCTGTTTATGAAATGGAAGAGGTTGTAAAAGATGCAATACAAATAAAAATGGAAGAAATATGTTTTACGGATCATGTAGATTATGGAGTTAAGCTGGACTGGAATGATAAGAAAGAAATTCAATATCGCGATGGTATGCCTATGGCAAATGTGTATTATCCAGAATATTTTGAGACGATTAAGGAATTACAATATTTATATGGTGACTTGATTGCTATAAAAAAGGGAATGGAGTTTGGAGTACAGGTGCATACAATTTCTCAATATGAAAAGCTCTTTGTGAAATATCCATTTGATTTTATTATTCTATCTGTGCATCAAATAGATAACTTGGAATTATGGACACAGGATTTTCAGAAAGGAAAGAGCCAGAAAGAATATAACGAAAAATATTATCAAGAGCTGCTGGAAATTGTAAAACAATATAAAAATTATAGTGTTTTGGGACATTTAGATATTATTATAAGATATGATAAAAATGGCACATATCCGTTTGAAAAGATTTCAGACATAGTTAATGAAATTTTAAAAATTGTCATTCGTGATGGAAAAGGAATAGAAGTAAATACGTCATCCTACAGATATGGACTTACGGATATGACACCATCCAAAGATATACTTACTTTATATAAAAAATTAGGCGGTGAGATTATCACGATTGGAAGCGACAGTCATAAAAAAGGACAGCTAGGTGCACATATTGAAAATACCAAGAAAGTATTATTCGATATGGGATTTCGATATCATTGTACATACGAGAATATGAGGCCGCATTTTCATAAGTTGATATAATAGAAAATTGTCCGGATAACTTAGTTTATCTTCACTATAAAAGGAGACACAGTATGCGATCAGAAAAAGAAATGATGGATTTAATCATAGCAGTTGCCAACAATGATGTCCGCATTCGTGCGGCCTACTTAGAAGGTTCACGTGCAAATCCAAATGTACCAAAAGATATCTTTCAAGATTATGATATTGTATATGTTGTTACAGAAACAAGGTCATTCAGAGAGGACAAAGCCTGGATTGATCGATTTGGTGAGCGCTTGTATATGCAATATCCAGAGGAAAATATCTACTACACTTCTGATGTTGAAAATTGCTATGGTTGGCTAATTCAATTCACTGATGGAAATAGATTGGATTTACATGTAAAGACATTAGAAAATGTACTTAATAGTCTAGAATTGTATAAAACACTAGTTGACAAGGACAATATCATGCCTCAAAAACAAGTATTGTCCGATGAAGAATATTGGGTGAAAAAGCCGGTGCCAAATCAATTCTATTGTACATGTAATGAATTTTGGTGGTGTTTAAATAATGTGGCGAAGGGATTATGGAGGAATGAGATTCCATATGCAATGGATATGATAAATTTTCAAATAAGGCCAATGCTTAGGCGGCTGCTGGAATGGAAAATTGGGATTGATAATGATTTTTCAGTCAGCGCAGGGAAATCCGCAAAATACATGGACAAGTATTTGCCGAAAGGGATTTATGAACAATACTTAGAATCTTATTCGAAAGCACAAATAAACGCTATATGGGATGCTGTTTTTCTCATGTGCGATTTGTTTCAGAAAATTTCTTTGGAGGTAAGTGAGAAATTAAATTTCCCCTACGATTTGACAGAAGCAAGAAATAGCAAGAGCTACCTTGAGCGCGTTAAAAGCTTACCGTCCAACGCAACAGAAATATACTAGATTTGCCTATTGCGATGAAGAGGAAGCGCTTTGCCTTAAGGAATACGAATATAAGCGCAAGCAAAATAATACACCCGAAGATATGTTTATACAAATTGATATTCCACTGACATTGGTACATCAATTTGAACTTATGAAAAACGCCGGTTTTAAAACGGTTGAAGTTTTGTATCAAAATTGTGGAACAGTAATTATTAGAGCAGAAAAATAGCAACTAATGAAATGATGTAGGGGGTGATAATGATTGAAGTTCAATGGTTACTATGTCCTATATGTGGCAATAAAACAAGACTGAAAATTAGGAAAGATACAATCCTCGAAAACTTCCCCCTATACTGTCCCAAATGTAAACAAGAATCTCTAATCAATGTGCTACAACTCAATATGTCAGTTATCAAAGAGCCAGACGCAAAGACGCAGAGCCGATAATCAATGAGTACATATCTCTTGATTATCGGCTCTTTTCATATAACAATTTTCTGTTATACGATTGCTGACAAATTTAACAGACATACAAAGCCGTCATTTTCCGTTAAAAATCGGAAAGAGTATACCTGTAATTCTTCTTATTCTGGCGGCTTTGGGATAAGGAGGTTTTTATGTACCCCAAAGCATTTTTTTCTCTGAGAGAAACGCCGCCATATTGTGACGGTTTAATATAGCAGAAAAATTTCATTTACATAGTTTAAAAGTATTATATCAACTTGTGGGCGGCTATTGCGCCCATTTTTTATTCGACACCTTTCGCGCTAATTTGCGTAAAGGTGTTTTTTTGTATCCTTTTTTCACTGACAACGTATGGAACAAGCCTTGTCACTTCGGGCCAACTTGGCCCGAAGTCCGACCTCGCTGTCGTTCCCCTCCCGCTCCATTTCGATTCACTATTCCCTAAAAAATCGAAATGGAGGAACGCCTTATGGCAAAAATCAATCTGCGGGATTATTACCCGTTTTATAATTCAGACTTTTTTGTTGAGATATCAGATGAAATCAAGGACGCTTTGCTGGAAGCAGAACGTTTGGAGAAAAACTACATTCGCCGCCGCTTCTATAACAAAGCCCACTATTCGCTGGACGCTGACGACGGGATCGAAAAGGATATTCTTTTTGAATCCCTTTCCCCTTGCGAGATTTACGAGCGTAAAATTACTTCCGAACAACTGCACTCCGCAATCGCTTACTTGCCGGACAAGCAAGGAAAACGAATTTATGCCCATTACATACTCGGTATGAGTAAATCCGATATTGCACGGGCAGAGGGTATAAATGAAAAAGCCGTCAGAGTTGCTATTGAGAAAGGGTTGAAAAGCATGGAGAAATTTTTGAAAAAGTCTTAATTTCCAGTTCCGAATTTGCCTTTCAAATCACACGGCTATTAGAAGGAGTTTTTTCTCCATCTGCCGTTCTTTGACAACTGAATACAGATAACCCGGATACGTTCAATCAAAAGGGAGCCAAGCCACAGGGTACGCCAAAACCGCCCGTTGAAAGGGGGAAAAACCAAACGGAGCGTGAGCGATTCCTACCAACTGTGACAGAGCAGATATGGCAATCTACCCGGCGATAATCTTTTGATTGGTACAATGATACTTACGGTTTGAACGCGTCACAGTATTGACCGTCGCGCCATCAGCATGGGGCGGGGTGAAATTCCCATGAGGGCGGTTGCCGCCGCCTGTCCGGGTTATCCTCTTATTTACCATATAGGAGGCCGCGCCGGGCATTTCTGTCTAATGACAGCCCATTCTTTCCCGGCGCGGCACTCCCCCTATTCTGGCATAGGAGAATCGAAATGGAAAAAGATATGAATTTATCGGAAATACTGCCTGAACCGTGGAGCAACAATGCTTGTCGCGGCTATGTCATTTGGGCAATGGAAAGCTGTGGTTTTAGCTCTGATGATATTCGGCGCGTGGTTATGGAACTGAACGAAAGATTTGACTTCAAATCCATTCACGAAGCAGACGGGCATTACCGGAACAGTCCCTATTGACTTCGGGCCAACTCGGCCCGAAGTATGAGGAAAGATTAACAGCCATCACTTTTGCTTATAAAGTGGTGACTGTTTATGTTTCCTCATAGGACAGCAGGAAACATAAAGTACATTTTTCATTTGAGAAGGAGGCACAAAGCGATGGTAAATCTGGAACAGATCATCACAATGCAAGATGTGGATATTGCCACAGTGGATAAATCACAGTTGACAGATGTTAGCGGAATCGACTTTGATAACAGCCTGCCTCAAAGGGAACGTGCGGCACATATTTTGAAGCAGGTAAAAAACCCTTACTGCTTCCGTCATGGAGATACTGCGGTAAAGGTAGAGTTCCCGGAGGACGGCCCCCCCTTGCAGGATGTAATTACAAACTTTCTTATACGGCAGAAAAGCGGCCTGTAATCGGTCATGCCACTTCGGGCCAACTTGGCCCGAAGTCGGTAATATCAGCTATCTAACGGTATTTTTAAGCCCTCGACAACATTGTTCGCATTATGCTGAAATGGTATAATGTAAGTGTAATGTGATAGGAAGGAGGAAGCATGGCACGAACCAAAAACAGGGAAACAAATACTGCTGTTTCTCAATTTTCGTATAATCCTACACGGTGGAATCTTGCAAAATATATCCGGTTATCCAAAGAGGACTTGAATCGTGGCAAGGACGACAGCAACAGTGTCACCAATCAAAAAAAGTTGCTTGATGATTATTACAGACAGCACCTTGATGAATTTGAAAGCGCCGAAACCTATGTTGATGACGGTTGCACAGGTACAGACACGAACCGGGCAGATTTTCAAAGACTGCTGGCCGACATTTACGCGAAAAAGGTAAACTGCGTGATTGTCAAAGACCTTTCCCGTCTTTCCCGTAACTATACGGACGCCGGGAGCCTGATTGAAAATTTGTTTGTTCAGATGAATGTACGCTTTATCAGCTTGGCAGAGGGCGTAGACAGTTATTTGAACCCTGACAGCGTATCAAGTATTCTTGTTCCTATAACGAACGTAATGAACGACCAGTATTGTTACCAAACTTCAAAGAAAATCCGTCAGGTGTTTGACTACAAGAAACGTAATGGCGAATTTATTGGCTCCTATGCCCCCTATGGCTACATCAAAGACCCCAATGATAAACACGCTTTGTTGGTAGACCATGAAGCCGCCGAAGTGGTAAAGCAGATTTTTTCCATGTGTCTAAGCGGTATGACCGTCAGGGCTATTGTGAATCATCTGAACGACCACGGTGTTATGTGTCCTTCCGTTTACAAGCAAAGTCAGGGATTAAAGTACAAATGCCCCAACGGACAGACACAGCCCATGTGGAGTACCATTACTATCAGCAATATGCTGAAAAATCCCGTCTATGTTGGAGATATGGCACAGGGGCGAAACCGTGTGAAAAGCTACAAGATACACAAAATCGAAGCTGTACCTGAAAAAGACTGGATTGTTGTCCCGAATACCCATGAACCGATTATTGACCGCGAAGCCTTTGAAAAGGTTAAGCAACTGCTAAAGCGTGACACCCGCACTTCTCCAAAACAGAAACAGCTTTATCTGTTTAGCGGCTTTCTCCGCTGTGCGGATTGTGGCCGGGCAATGTCGCGGATAGCAAGCAAGGAATTGTACGTTTACTACCAATGCGGAACATATAAGAGCCTTTCTAAAAAAGCCTGCACTATGCACTCTATTAAAAGCACAAGGCTTGAAGCGGCTGTACTCTATGCAATCCGGCAACAGGTACATCTTGCAGTCAGCTATTCCGCTATTGTATCAAAAATTAACTTGGCTCCGCTCAAAAAAAGCCAGTCGATACGGCTGAATGAACTGATTACCGCAAAAGAAAAAGAGCTTACCAAAATCATGCGGTACAAGCAAGCACTTTATCAGGACTGGAAAGACGGTCATATCACACATAATGATTACCGCCACATGAGTGAAGATTATGAACAGCAAAATGAAGCCATTGGCACAGTGATTGCCAATCTGAAAAAAGAGCGGGACGAACTGGAAAATGGCATTGACACCGAAAATCCTTTTTTAGCAACTTTCCGAAAATACGAGAACATCGACAAGCTGACAAGAGAAATCTTAATCGAACTGGTTGACCATATCAAAGTATACGAGGGCGGCGACATAAGCATACGGTTTAAGTTTGCCGACGAGCTGCGCCGCATTATCCAGTATATCGAAGTCAACTCGCATTTACAGGTAGGATAAGACACCTACACACGAACAGAGCTTGTTGGTTTTCCTAATATATAACACTCATATAGAAACAATGACAAATTTTTCGGATGAAACTACTGTATATGATGATTTAAGTATAGAGGAGCAAGCAAAATATGAGGATGATTTTATAGGAATCACAGCAAAAATAGGACGGACTCTTTCGCCTTATTTAAAGCAATATCTTTTTAACCAACCTAAAGTTGATATGGTTTTAAAGGAATTAATGAAAAAGGGAATTAAATTTGCGACAAAGGATTGTTTAGGTAAAACAATTATCTTTGCACAAAATAAAGAACATGCGCAATACATAGTTGAGAGATTTAATGTCATTTACCCAGAGTATAGAGGGGATTTTGCAAAATGTATTTCTTTTAATGATACAAATGCACAGGCAATCGTCAACGATTTTAAACAAGTCGCGAAAGAACCGCATATTATTGTATCGTCGGATATGATGGATACGGGAATTGATGTGTCCGAAGTGGTAAATCTAGTATTTTTTAAAAAAGTATACTCAAAAACTCGGTTTTGGCAGATGGTAGGGCGAGGTGCCCGGAACTGTAAAGGATTGGCTTGTCTGGATGACCAGTCAGGCGCATACGTGAATAAACGATATTTTTATATCTTTGATTACTTACGAAACTTTGAATTTTTTCGTGCGCATAAGGAGCTTATCGAAAATGGAGAAATAGAATCTTTAGCGGAAACAATTTTTTGTAATCGTGTGCGTTTAATTCAAGCGTTACAGACAAAAAAATTTATTGGTACAGATTATCAGGCCTGGCGTAATACATTAATTGATGTTGTATATCAACAGATACAAACTTTAAAGAAAGAATTATCAAAGGCTAAATTGCAGATGCGTCATGTTGAGCAATATAAAGACCGTGATGCATTTTCCCGTATATCTGAACAGGATAAATATTCGTTAATTCATTTAATTGCACCGCTTGTTTCTATGAATGATACGGATGCAGCGGCAAAAAGATTTGATTGTCTTATGTATAGTATGATGATTGCCCAATTGGAGAATGAAACGGATTTTGAGCAATATAAGAATAGATTGATACGGATATGTACACAGTTATTGGTTCATTGTAGTGAGAGTATGGCAGTAAGAAAAAAGATACCTTTACTTAAAGATGTTGCTGCAGAAGAGTTTTGGGTCAAAGTTGATGTTTTAACAATGGAATGTATACGGGGGGATATCCGGGATTTGGTCAATTACCTTGTAATCTATGATGAAGAGAAAGTAGCTTTTTTCAATCCGACGAAAAGAAAGAGTAAAAGTAAAAGTAAAGTATTTCTATAACGTTTTATTTTCAAAAAATAAAACTATAGTATAAAATAAAAATCATTTCATTAGCAATTTGATGGGTAAGCCATATCAATTGCAATGAAATGATTTTTTTATTAAACAAACAGGTATAAACATGACATTATCATATCTATACACGTTTGTTTCTTAATATTCGGTTATACGAAAAGCCCAAAAGTACGTGCAAGGAACGTTGTGATTAAGCATAGAATTAAGCCAAGAACTGTTGGAAGAAGAAAAGCAATTGCCGTCCATTTCTTACTGCCAGTTTCTTTGTGAATTGTTAATAATGTTGTGCTGCATGGATAATGTAGCAGGCAAAGCAGCATCGTATTAATTGCAGTCAATAGTGTCCAGTGATTATTAAGAAATACTTCTTTTAATGTGGTAAGGTTCTCAATCTCAATCATTTGCCCTGTAGAAAGGTAGGCCATTAACATAATTGGAACAACGATTTCATTTGCCGGTAAGCCGAGAATAAAAGCAAGGAGGATTACGCCGTCTACACCAAGATAATAAGCTGGAGCATCTAGGAGGTGGGTAAGATAGCTTAACAAAGTTGTGTCACCGAGAGGAATATTGGCAACAAGCCAAATCACTGCACCGGCTGGAGCAGCCATATAAATTGCACGCTTTAACACGAAAAATGTACGATCAATGATAGAACGGTAAATAACAGCACCTACTTGTGGCAGACGATAGGGTGGTAGTTCGAGAATATTAGAAGAGGGGGTTCCTTTGAGTAAAGTTTTGGATAAAAACCATGCCGTGAAAAAAGTCGTAGCGATGCCTAATAAGACGATAGACGTAATGCTCAATGTTGTAACTAAAGAATTATAATTTTCGGCAAAACAAGAAGAAACAAATAAAGTTGAGAGTAAAATCAACGTTGGAAATCTACCGTTGCATGGTGCGAAATTATTGGTTAATATTGCAATTAATCGTTCGCGTGGTGAGTCGATAATGCGACAGGCAATAACGCCAGCGGCATTACAGCCAAACCCCATGCACATGCATGAGCCCGCACTGGATGAAAATGGTTGCATAACAGAAGGTATTTAAACATAACCATACGGTGAGGTGATCGTATGAAGGAGAACACTTTTATTTACCAATGGGAAGATTCGGAAGATATTTATCTGGTAGAGGTAGTTTATCGAGATGGAAAGTCACTCCTGGATTTATTAGAAAAATTCATTTTGTCATCATTAGAAGAGGATGGAGTACTGTTTTAATGGAAATCCAATATCGGGCAGCGTTATATATGCGGCTATCGAAGGAGGATCAAGTTGCTGGAGAAAGTGGCAGTATTCTTACGCAACGAAGGATTCTCAATGAGTACGCAAAAGAGAATGGCTTTGTTATCTATCGTGAATATGTAGATGATGGCTGCTCAGGAACAAATTTTGAGCGAATAGGATTTAAGCAAATGCTTGCAGATATTTTATTAAAAAAAGTAAATTTAGTGATTGTAAAGGATTTATCACGATTTGGCAGAGATTATATTGGTGCAGGAGAGTACTTAGAAAAGATATTTCCCTTACAATCGGTGCGAGTGATTGCAATTAATGATGGTTTTGATTCGTTGAAAAAGTTATCTTATCAGATGTTAGCGATAAAAAATGTATTTAATGAAATGTATGCGCGTGATATTTCTGATAAAATTACGACATCATTAAAAGCAAAAATGCAATCGGGTGCTTATATTGGAAATTTTGCACCCTATGGCTATCAAAAAGATTCTCATAATAAAAATAAACTTGTTGTAAATGAAGAGACTGCACCCATTGTTAAACAAATTTTTCATTGGGCAACACAGGGGTTAAATCCAAAAAGAATTGCAGAGAAATTAAATAGCAAGCAGATATTAGCACCACTGGCGTATCGGAATTTTTATCATACAAAAAGAAAAATAAATGATGAAATCTGTAAGCAGGGCTGGAATGCGGCAACGATTGGAAAAATATTAAAAAACCCTGTCTATCTTGGGCATTTGGTGCAGGGGAAAACCAGAAAGGTATCATTTAAATTAAAGCAGCTTGTCCCTGTAGATTGTGAAGAATGGATTACTGTAAAAAATACACATGCAGCGCTTGTTAGTGAAGAAGATTTTGAGCTCATCATGCAGATGCGGCGTAATCGCACTTGCCATAAACAGGGCAGTTTTTTTAATTTATTCTCGGGTGTTGCATTTTGCAAAGCGTGTGGACGAAGGATGTCATCAGTAGGTTCGCGGAAAAAAGATTCACCGATAAATTTAGCTTGTGGAGCGTATAAAGCTGGAGGAATAAAAGTTTGCAGCAACCATTTTATCGAATATCGTGTACTTTATGATATTGTTTTACAATCATTAAGCAAAGAATTGATACTTGATGAAATAGAATGGGCATCCCTAGTAAGCCGTATAAAAGAAAAATGCAGGAAGAAGATAGAAGGTGTTTCTGAAGACAGACAAGTACAGCGATTGGAAAAGCGCGGTAGAGCGCTAGATGCTTTAATTGGTAAATTATACGAAGACTATAGTCGAGGTTTTTTAACCGAGGTGCGATTGCGAAAAATGGTTATACAATATGAAATGAAGTATAGAGAAATTCAAGATGTGTTGCAATTAAGAAAACATGCGGAGAATGTTCCTAAAGATGCTGAGGCTCTAACAAGGGTCGACAAAAAAATTTTGGAGTATATAGAAAGATGGAAACATCTATCGGCGTTATCTCCAAGGATGATTGCAAATTTTATTCATTCTATAGAAATTGGTCAGGGCAGTTATGAAATAATAAATGGCAAGCGAAGAAAAGAACAAAAAATTTATCTTCAATTTCAATTTGAAAAAAGAACTGAAGCAAACACTTCGTTTGATGCTTTTTAATAAATGTTTATGAGTTCTGATGTGAATTGATTATGCTATAATGAGAATAAAGTAGATTTGAACATTGCATGATATAAGAAAATTATAAAATTAAGAGGTGGAAAAGATGAAGTTTATTTGCTATCCTAAATGCACAACTTGTAAAAGGGCAGAAGAGTATTTAAAAGGGCAGGAGATTTCGTTTACGAAGCGTGATATTAAGGAAGAGAACCCGAACTTTGCTGAATTGGAAGCATGGTATAAAGCAAGTGGACTACCGTTAAAACGTTTTTTTAATACGAGTGGATTGAAATATAAAGAATTATCGCTTAAGGATAAATTGCCGTATATGACAGAAATCGAGCAGCTCAAACTGCTGGCGACAGATGGAATGCTTGTAAAACGACCAATTTTAGTGAGCGATAAATTTGTCCTTGTGGGATTTAAAGAAAAAGAGTGGGAAGAAAAACTAGACCAGAAATAAGTAAATTAGGCTTAAGAATCGAATAAGAGTAGAAGGGACGATAATCGGAGAATTAAATTCAAAAAAATTCTGTAAAAATATTTAAATTATTAGAGCATTATACTAGTTTTTAAATAAATAAAACCGGAGTATATCGAGGGGGGATATACTCCGGTTTTTCAATCAGTCAATCTGAATAGATTGATATGGTTTTTGCGCATCATTTTGTTTTGGTAACTGTACATGTAAAATGCCATCTTGGAATTTTGCTTGAATTTTACCTCTATCAATGTTATCAATGTAGAAGCTTCTTTGGACGTTGCCGACATGGCGTTCGCGGCAAATATAGTTATTTTCCTTTGTTTCGTTTTCTTCATTGCGATTTGCACTGATCGTCAAGTAATTTTGGTTATAATCCAACGTAATTTCCTCTTTTTTTACGCCTGGTAATTCAGCAGTTAATTCATAGGTGGCACCCATATCTTTGACATCAACTTTAAAACTGCTAAAAGATGAGTTAAAGTGATGCATTAGTCCAAACGGCTGTTCAAACATTTTAGTGAATAAACGGTCGAAAGCATCTCCTCTTTTAGCAATATTACCAGAACCACGGAACGGTACTAAATCAAACATACTCTCACTCCCATTATTTAATTATTTTTTAAGAAAGTGTATAGATGCTCTTGCATCGATTTTTATACGCTTTCTTTAATTCTTATTATACGCATAAAAGTCAAAAAGTCAATAGGTCAAAAGAACAAGACTTGCAAAAATAATTATTAGAATTATTAGAAAATTCTAATAATATGATTGAAATTGTCGTTTATTTATGATAGAATATAGACAAACAAAAGATACAGCAATCAAAGAAAGAGGTGATTCCAATGTACAAGATAGTGAAGTTGCAGAGAATTTGAGAAGTAGAGGGATGAGGCCAATGTATCCGATAGTTGAAGCAACATAAGCTTAAGTAGAAGGGAAATGAGTCCAATGTAGAATGCAGGCAAAAGAAGAAGAAAATAGATACATAGGAGGGGTTAGATGGGTTTAGATGAGGTCAGTTTAAAATAAGGCAGTCTATTATTGAAAGAATAATAGGCTGTCTTATTTTTTGTCTTAATTATTGCATACAGAAAATGCTTATGCACATGGTTAGTACCTGTTTGCCAGAAGCATGACATTTTCTGAATGCACTGTCGAGGTTAAAGGCGACACGTGGCAAATACCCGAGGTCTTCGAGGAGAGTGAATAGTGGGAAAAAGATAGCCATTGGTGGGAGCATGACAGAGACAACCCATGCGAGTGAGCGATACATACCCAAAATTAAAACTCCATGTAGCCAAACAGGCGCATTCATTGCCATGAATAAATCGGTTAAAGTGTCTTCAAAGCTAAACAATATGCTACTGAGTAATTCTGAAGGATAATTTGCACCTTCTATTGTCAACCAGAAAACGCCACAAAGCATAAAAAACATAATAGGGTAGCCAAATAACCTGGAGGTCAAGATATCATCAAGTCGATATTCCCAATTCTTTTTTTGTTCAACGGGTTTTGTTACGACTTTGCGACATATCATTTCTGCTTTCGCGTAAATTTGAGTGATTTTATCTTCCACATCTGTTGTTGTTTCTGTCTGCGCAGGAGGATAGTCAGGTTTCTTGTTCTTAGAAATAGAAAAGATAGCTTCTTTTAATTGATTTAGTCCGCGTCCGGTGCGAGCAGTCGTCCCGATAACAGGGATGGCTAATTCTTTACTTAATTCATCTAGATTTACGGTAATGTTTTTTCTTCTGGCCTCATCAAGTAAATTTACACAAAGCACCACATTGGGGGTTATTTCAAGGATTTGCAAGGCTAAATTAAGGTTTCGCTCTAGACAGGAAGCATCGACGACGATAAGTGTTACATCGGGATTTCCGTGAGAAATAAAATCACGTGTGATTTCTTCTTCACTGCTATGTGCGCTTAATGAGTAGGTGCCAGGCAAATCTACTAAAAGAAATTCCTGACTTTCATGCGTAAATGTCCCCTGGGCATTATCTACCGTTTTTCCTGGCCAATTCCCAGTGTGTTGGCGAAGCCCGGTTAATGCATTGAATATTGTACTTTTTCCTACATTCGGATTTCCAGCGAGTGCAATAACAAATTGATCGGGCGAAGCATCAATTTGGAATTCTTTTTTACGCTGGAGCGTATAATGTATTCGGGTGTCCTGCATTGGTTAACTCCTCCTACAATGTTACTTTAATTTGACTAGCATCTTCTTTTCGGATTGCAATTGTCGCCCCGCGAATTTTATAAGCAATCGGGCTACCGGATGGACTGTGACGAATACATTGAACTACTGTCCCCGGAATAACGCCTAAATCAAGAATTCGCCTTTTAAATAGCCCTTGTAGTTCAATTGTATTTATATAGCAAAACTGTCCGGCTGACAAAGTTGCTAAAGATTGTATTGCCATATGATTAGCCTCCTATTTTTAATTTGATAACAAGTCTGTTCCAGAAGATATTATCCTTCTACTGAAATCAGACAAGTAATATTTTTAGACCTTATTGGTCATCGGATAAAAAAGAAAACGGGTTTAGGTCTTCCTATGATCTGCTATTTTTGAGTAGACCTTTGCTGTAAAATATGCAATTCAATTAAATTTGGTGTAATAAATCAGCGATTGAAATTTTCTCAACTTATCCAGATAGTTATGCACATTATTCACAGGTAGTTTGCAAAAGATTAGAAAAAAGAGAATATTAAAAAATAGTATATTTGAATAAATAATGGTACAATTAGAATGTTATATCAAATTACTATGGAGGGTAGTAAGGAATGGCAGATAAAAGTGTTATCTTAGTGATAGACGATAACATGTTAATATGTACAATTGTGAAAGATATCTTAAAAACAAAGTATGAAAATATCATAACAATACAGGATGCAAATAAGAGTGTAGCTGTTGCAAAAGAGATTCTGCCAGATTTAATTCTACTCGACGTAGTATTGATTAGCACGGATGGGTTCGAAATATGTCGCAGGTTAAAATCGAATCCAATAACTGAAAGTATTCCTGTTATGTTTGTGACAAGTGAAAGTGAAAGAAAAATTATTTCTCGTTGTTTTGAAGTGGGTGCGGTAGATTATATCCGAAAACCATTTATTTCAGCTGAATTGATGGCGAGGGTAGCAGTTCATTTGGAAAGTAGAAAGCATAAGTTACAGCTGCAAAGTATGATTAGGGAAATGGCGGAAGTTCTTCGTCATGATGAGTTGACGAAATTGTACACACGAAGGATATTTATGCAGGAATTGCAAAGTTATTTTGAAATTCAGCATAAATTTGTTTTGGTAATTGCCGATATTGATAATTTTAAAAGAATTAATGATACATACGGTCATGTTATTGGTGATGCGATTTTGACACTGGTTGCAAAAGCATTAAAAGATAATTGCCGCCCCATAGATATTGCCGCAAGGTGGGGTGGTGAAGAGTTTATTATGCTGTTTCCTAGCTTAAATGAAGATTCAACTCGGCAAATACTTGAATGTATGAGGAAGAGTATAAATGAAATTTGCTTAGAACATAAAGGTGAAATGATATCTGTAACAACAACATTCGGGTTTACAAATGTTGATTTTGATGTGGAGATGGAAAAAAGTATCGCGATGGCTGATAAGGCACTTTATTATGGGAAAAAACATGGTAAGAATTGCTGTATTATGTATGATAAATCTTTTGAATTCTTACCTTGATTGTGAATGTAGGTGAGTATATGATTACAGAAAGTGAATTGATTTTTCGTTTAACTTTAGCCTTGTTTTTGGGCGGCCTAGTGGGCTATGAAAGACAAGCCCATCATAAATCAGCAGGCTTGAAAACGAATTCTTTAGTTTGCTTAGGTTCATGTTTGATTATGATTTTATCGATTATGCTTTATCAGCATGTAGAAGGAAAAACAAACGCTGATCCAGCAAGGCTGGCAGCGCAAGTTGTTAGCGGTATAGGTTTTTTAGGCGCTGGTACGATTATGAAAGAGGGATTGACCGTTAAAGGGCTGACTACTGCAGCGTGTCTTTGGGTTGTTTCTGGCGTTGGGTTAGCTGTTGGCGCCGGGTATTATATAGCCGCATTTTTTACATCGGCATTAGTATTTTTCACTTTAGGGATTTTATCGCGTATAGATAAATTGTATGATAAAAATTTAGATGTTTCTGTTGAAGCGATAGATAAATCAGAATTGATTAATCAAATTGGTGTTGTACTAGAAGAATTAAAAATTGAATTTAGTGATGTGGCGATTAAAGATCGAAATAATGGAATGATATTAGTGCAACTGGATGTACATAATTGTGATATTAAACATTCATTAAAAATAATTAGTCGATTAAAGGAAGTTGATGGCGTAGTTAACGTTACAATCAATACATAAAGCAAAGAAACCTAAGACAATGTCTTAGGTTTCTTTTTATATAAATAAGTAAGGGAGAGTTATTCAATTGGTTTTTTTAAGAGTGCTAAAATTATCATGCCGACAATTGCTCCGGCGGCAAGGGCAATTAAATAGTTCAATGGGCTGCCGATTACTGGAACAACAAAAAGACCACCGTGAGGGGCTCGAAGTGTACAGCCAAATAGCATGGATAATCCGCCTGCAACGCCTGCCCCGATAGCGCAAGCTGGAATTACTCTTGTTGGATCAGCAGCGGCAAATGGAATAGCGCCTTCTGTGATAAAGGAAAATCCCATGATATAGTTGGTAAGACCAGATTTACGATCTTTTTCACTAAAACGATTTTTAAAAAAGGTGCTGCAAAGCGCAATTGCGAGTGGAGGAACCATTCCGCCAGCCATTACAGCCGCCATAATATCAAACTGCCCGCTAGCAAGTGATGCTGTACCAAAGACATACGAGGCTTTATTGATAGGACCGCCCATATCAATTGCCATCATAGCGCCAAGAATAACACCTAAGAAGACTTTACTGCCGGATCCCATGGTATTCAGCGTGTTTGTCATCCAAGTATTAATTACGGATACAGGTGGATTGATAAGAAAGGTAATGATAGCACCGATTAGTAATACTCCAAGAACAGGATAGAGAAGTACAGGTTTGATACCTTCTAAAGATGGAGGAAGAGAACTAAATAGTTTCTTTAAGCCTAATACTAAATAACCAGCGATGAATCCAGCGAGTAGTGCGCCTAAAAATCCCGATCCACCGCTATTGGCAAGCATACCGCCGACAAATCCGGCTGCAAGTCCTGGACGATCGGCAATACTCATTGCAATATATCCAGCTAAGACTGGAAGCATAAAGCCAAAAGCCGTCCCGCCAACATTTTTTAAAAATGCGGCAAATGGAGTATTGGAACCAAAGTTGGCTGGATTAATGGTATAGTCATCAAATAAGAAAGCAAGGGCAATTAAAATTCCTCCACCGATGACAAATGGCAGCATATGTGAAACACCGTTCATCAAATGTTTGTAGATTTGGCGCCCTAAACTTTCTGCTTTTTCATTCTCTGATCGAGGTGTTTGTTCAGTAGCCTGAAAAACGGGTACATTTCCCGAAGTTGCTTTTTCTAGCAGATCTTTTGCTTTGTGTATACCATCAGAAACTTTTGTTTGAATTAAGGGCTTACCGTTAAATCGAGTCATTTCCACTTTTTTATCAGCGGCAACAATGATGCAACTTGCCTGATGAATATCTTCGGGGGTAAGTGAATTCTTTATTCCACCAGAGCCATTTGTTTCTACTTTAATGCGTATACCCATTTCTTTAGCTTTCATTTCAAGGCTTTCTGCTGCCATAAAAGTATGAGCAATTCCGGTTGGACAGGCAGTGACTGCGAGGACATCATAGCCAGTAGATACTTCTTTCGCCGGTGCTTGTTCAGCAAATTTTTCGGCTTCTGCTTTGTTTATGAGTTGCAAAAATTCCTCTGTTGATTTTGCATCAAGAAGTGATTGACGAAAGTCGTTGTCCATAAGTAATGTGGCTAGACGGCTTAGGACTTCTACATGTAGATCATTTGCTGTATCAGGAGCTGCAATCATAAAGAAAAGATAGGCGGGTTGACCATCAAGAGAGTTATAATCTACGCCAGACTTAACCACCATTGCAGAAAGAGCAGCTTTTTTTACTGCACCAGATTTTGCATGAGGAATGGCGATTCCTTCGCCAATACCGGTCGTTCCAGTTTTTTCGCGTTCCAATACAGCAGTTTTATACACCTCTGTATCTAATAAAACGCCTGCTCTGTCCATTAGATTTACCAAAGTGTCAATCGCTTCGCTTTTCGAAGTGATTTGTGCATCTAAGGCGATTGCTTTTGGGGTTAATAAATCAATAATCCTCATAATTTTCCCTCCTAATCATTTGTTTAAGGGCTGTTTCAGTGGGCGTTAAAACGCCTTCTGAAGCAGCCTTATTATTAAATGCCTTTATTTCGTGGTAAAACATTATAATTGTTGCAATAATTTCATTACTTCCTCTTTTGTTGCCAACTCTTCTGAGAATGCACTTGCACTTCCAGTTGCTACGCTTATTTTAAATGCTTTTTCAATGTTGTTTGTCGTTAATAGCCCGGCTAAGAACCCAGCGACCATTGAATCACCAGCGCCAACGGAATTTTTTACAGTACCTTTAGGAACGGGACTTTTATAGATTTTGCCGTCAGAAGTAATCAAGATAGCCCCATCTCCTGCCATAGATACCAGTACATTTTGGGCACCTTTCGCTTGTAAATTTTTTGCGCAGGAGATAATTTCTTCATCGGTTTTTAATTGTGTATTAAAAATTTCACCGAGTTCATGGTGATTAGGCTTAATTAAAAATGGTTTGTATTTTAAGACATTTAATAATAAATTACATGTAGCATCTACGACGATTTTTATTGATTTATCTGCAAGATGTTCCATGATTTTTTCATAGATGTCGCTTGGCAATGTACTTGGAATGCTGCCGGCTAAGACTAATACATCCTCATGATGAATTTGATTAAGTTTTTCGAAAAAAGCTTTTAATGAAGTTTTATCGATTTCAGGGCCTTGACCATTAATCTCACTTTCCACGTCAGCTTTTAATTTTACATTGATACGGGATAATCCATCAGATAAATGAATGAAATCGGTTTTACAGCCGAAGGACTTTACTTGGCGTTCAATTTCGTCTCCAGTAAAGCCAGCAATAAAGCCTAACGTTATGCTATCTACGCCAAGGTTATGCAGTACAATGGATACGTTGATCCCTTTTCCTCCGCCGAAAATACGCTCATGTTTCGTTCGATTGACCGCCCCAGCAGTAAACGTATCCAGCTGCACGATGTAATCTAGGGAGGGATTAAACGTTGCCGTGTAAATCATGATTTTCCACCTCAATAATATTTGTATAGTCGCGATATTTTTTATCTTTTAACTTGTCAGTAATAATCGTTGCACTAGACAAGTTGGCAAAAGTGATCGGAGCAATTTTATTAAATTTTGATGCATCAGCAAGGACGTAACATTTTTCACAGCGGAGGATTGCTTCATTTTTAACTGCCCCCTCGCTGACATCTGGCGTTGTGAAGCCAGCTTTAATACTGATGCAGTTTGTACCAAAAAAACCTTTGGTAAAGTTATATTTTTTGATGTTTTCAATTGTTTCGCTGCCTACAATTGCCGCAGTAGTTGTTTTTACTCGTCCGCTGACGATATAAGTAGTATATCCTTTAAAGGCAAGTTTCATTGCATGCCCCATCCCATTTGTCACAAAAGTTGCATGATTTACGTTAATAAAGTCAATCATCCATTCTGTTGTTGTGCCAGCATCAAGATAAACAAAATCATTTGGGCCTATTAATTTGGCGGCAAGTCGGGCAATTGCAATTTTAGATTCTTTATTGAGATCATTTTTAGTTAATACATCAGCTTCATCTGCACTGTAGTTTGTGTCAATTGATGTTGCACCACCGTATACTTTATGTAATTTGCCACGGCTATGTAAAACGGTTAAATCTCGTCGAATTGTAGATTCTGATGTTTTAAGCAATTTTGTTAATTCAGGAACTGTAATCGCTTTTCTTTCTGCAAGTATTGCTAAAATTGTTGTATAGCGTTCTTCAGTTAACATTTTCATCACTTCCTTTTGTTAGTATTATTTTACAATCAAGAGTAACCAAAGTCAATCAAAAATAATCAAATTCAATCAAAATTAATTATATTGTTGCTAACTCAAGAAATATTATATAGGTTAATTTATCCCAAAAGTTGTTAAAGTATTTGTTCTATACCTATCATTACCATAGGCATTGGGTAAAGGCGTTTGTTATAATACAGTATGACTAAGAAGTCATAAATTTTAGAGAGTGAAATGGAAGGATGAACGATATGAATTTCACCAAGGTAAAACGATTTATGCCTATCATTATAGGTATCGTTTTATTGGGTGCGTTTATCGGGTATCGAATTGTTGATAATATTGCAGAAAATAAAATTAGAGCAAAAAATTTAGCAGAAAGTAATATAACATCGGTACAGACGGAGCCTGTAGGAAGACGAGATATCACGCCACAGATGATTTTTTCCGCAGGGCTTGAACCTGTCTGGAGCACAGATATCTCAGCAAAGGTAGATGGAAGAATTGAAACGATGTATGTAAATGAAGGTGATCTTGTTAAGGCAGGTACTGTAGTTGCAACATTAGATGGCGGAGATTTGGCAGGGCAGGTGATGCAGGCGGAAGGAAATCTTCTTGCTGCCGAGTCTAATTTTGAACAGGCACAGCTTGATTACAATCGTTATAGTGAACTGGCGAATGCTGGTGCGATTTCGATGCAGGTATTAGATAATGCACGTACGAAGCGCGACGCGGCATATGGGCAAGTACAAAATGCCAAAGGCTCTTTAGGACTTGTAAAAGAAAAAGAAAAAAATTTAAATATTATTGTACCGCGTGATGGTGTTGTTACAAAACGCCATTTGCAGGCTGGTGCGTTTGTTCGTAGTGGCGCGCCGTTAATTACTGTAGCAGATACTGAGACGTTGCTTGCAAAAGCGACTATCGGAGAATCTCAAGCCGCAGGGTTAAAAATTGGAGCATCAGTAAAAGTGCAAATTGACGCATTAGGCGGAAAAACTGTAAATGGAATGATTACCATGATTTCTCCAGTGGCACAATTACCAGCACGTACTTTTACGGCAGATGTTACGATTGATAACAGTGACGGAATTTTAAAAGGTGGAATGTTTGCTAAAGTAGAAATTCCTGTTGCGACCAAAGGTCAGGTTTTAGCTGTTCCAGAAAATTCAATTATTTTACGTGAGGATCAGCCAAGCGTATTTGTCATTGATGAAGACGGCAGAGCTAATCAGCGCTTAATTCAAGTTGGTGGTACAGGTGGAGGATATGCAGAGGTTATTGAAGGATTAAATGAAGGAGAGCAAGTGGTAACGGGTGGTCAGCATAAATTGCGTGATGGGATGAAAGTTTTGGTAGGAGCAGGCGGTGACGCACAGTGAATATCATTTCTACACTCATAAAACGCCCAGTTTTTACACTGATGCTGGTACTGGTATTAGTCGTATTTGGTCTGCAAGCCTTTCCGAAGCTTGGCGTTGATTTAAATCCGGACGTTGATTTACCGGTAGTAAGTATCACTGCAACGATGACAGGTGCTTCTCCACAGGAGATTGAGACGCTCTTAACAAAGCCAATTGAAGATGCGGTGAGCTCTTTATCGGGGATTAAAACCTTATCATCAACTTCTCGTGAAGGTAGATCGCAGACAACGATTGAATTTGAGTATGGAACAGACTCAAAATTAGCTGCGAATGAGGTGCGTGAAAAAGTTGCGGCAGCCCGTAAAAAACTACCGGATGATATTGATGAGCCGATTGTGCAACGTTTCGATTTATCTGCACAGGCAATCGGTATCTATAGTTTAACTTCAGATAAACGAAGTGTTGGGGAAATTAGAAAAATCGCCAATGACATTATCAAAGATGAACTTCAACGTTTAGATGGAGTGGCAGAAGTCAATGTATATGGTGCTTCTGAGCGTGAAATACACATTGAAATTGATGCGAATAAGTTATCTGAATACAATTTGTCTATTGGACAAATCATGAATGCAGTAAACAATCAGAATATCAATGCCCCAGGTGGTAGTGTAACAGAGAACGGGCGTAAGGTTTCCGTTCGTGCGATTGGTAAATATAAATCCATTGAAGATATCAAAAATTTAGTTGTAGCAAATATAGATGGAAAAATGATTCGTCTCTATGATGTCGCTGAGGTAAAAGACGGTTGGGCAGAGGAAACCGTATCTGCCGATATCAATGCTTCCGCTGGAGTACTAATTGCTGTACAAAAACAATCGGGAACGAATACAGTAGCGGTTGCCGATAAAGTAAAGGCAAGAATGCAGGATATGCAAAAGGTATTGCCAGAGGATATAAAAATTAATATTGCAAAAGACGGATCAACTTTTATTAAAGACAGTGTAAGTGACGTTATGATGTCCTTGGTTTTAGGGAGTATATTAGCAGTCTTGATTACCTATCTGTTTTTACAAAATGGACGTGCAACGCTCATTGGTGCATTAACAATTCCTACTTCATTGATTGCAACCTTTTTCTTGATGCAGATAATGGATTTTACGCTGAATACGATGTCCCTGATGGCACTTAGTTTGGCGGTTGGGATTGTTATCGATGATGCAATTGTTGTCGTCGAAAATATTTATCGGCATATGGAGGAAGGAAAGTCTGCCTTTGCTGCAGCACGTGATGCAACAAACCAATTAAGCATGGCAATTATTGCGACTACATTAACGTTGCTCGCAGTCTTTGTACCCGTTGGGAGTATGAATGGTATCGTTGGACAATTTTTTAAGCAGTTTGGTCTTACGGTGTCTTTCGCTGTGGTTTTTTCTACGTTTGTTGCCTTTACGCTAACGCCTATGCTAGCGGCATATTTTTTAAAGCCTACGCTGATAGATTTCAACGAGAAAAAATGGTGGAAAAAGTGGGTAGATAAAACATTAGCAGCGTTTGAAAAACAATATATAAAATGGCAAAACGCTTATAGCAGTATTATTGCTTGGGTGCTGGATCAACCAAAGAAAGTATTAGTTATTGCGTTGTTATCCTTGCTTATTAATCCGCTGCTCTTACCGTTTTTAGGTAAGGAGTTTCAGCCATCTTATGATTCTGGAGAATTTACGATTGTGTTAACGGCTCCAGCGGGAACTTCTTTGGAAAAAATGAAAGAGTTAATTTATCCGATTGAAGAAACAATAGAGCGTTTGCCAGAGAAAGAAATTTCTTATGCGATTATTGGGCAAAATGGAACGAATAAAGCATCTGTTGGTGTTAAGTTAGTACCATCTAATAAACGAGATCGCTCAATGAATGAGATTATGGATGAACTTAGAACTGAGTTTGCTGGAAATGGCAATTTAAAAGTCATTGTTCAGACATCCCAAGGTATGGGAGGCGACTCTAGACCTGTACAGTTAGCTTTGCAAGGTGATGATTTGGATCAGCTTACAAATTATGCACAAACTTTAGTAGAGCAAATTTCTGCTTTGCCAGGCAGTGCTGATGTGGATATGTCCATTGACCAATCTGCGCCGGAAATTCAAGTGCGATTAGATGCGCTTCGCATGAAAGATGTAGGCTTAGATACTGCGCAAGTATCTTCTACTTTGCAGATGGCGTTCATCGGTGTATCAACGCCGAATCAGTACAATGCAGGTGACAATGACTACGATATTCGTCTTCAGCTTTCTGAAAAGAATAGAATGAATATTCACGATGTGGGAAATCTATTGATTGGTACAAATCAAAATACGTTCATTCGTTTAGGCGATATTGCTAGTATTGAATTATCTTCTGGACCTACAGAAATTAATCGTGAAAATCGCCAGCGTAAAATTACTGTATATGCGAATCCGATTGGTGTATCTGCTGGTGAATTGTCAAATCAGGCAGCACAGCTTGCAAAGGATTTGCATATGCCACTTGGCTATAGTTACGGATTTGCCGGTGATGCGAAATCTATGCAAGAGACGTTTGGCGAAATGCTTACTGCACTTGTCATGGGATGTGTACTGATTTACATGATTCTTGCAGCTCAGTATGGAAGTTTTGTCCATCCATTTACGATTATGCTTTCCTTGCCGTTTGCTGTCAGTGGTGCGATTGTTGGTTTACTCATTGCAAATCAGACACTCAATATGATGAGTATGATTGGTTTTATCATGTTGATGGGTTTGGTAACAAAGAATGCAATTCTGCTTGTTGACCATGCGAACCAGATGCGCGAGGCGGGAATGGACATTAAATCAGCCTTGATTAATGCAGGTACAGTTCGTCTCCGTCCAATCTTAATGACGACTGCTTCAATGATTTTCGGTGTACTTCCGATTGCATTAGGTCTTGGTGCCGGAGCAGAACTTCGTCAATCTATGGGGGTCGTGTTAATTGGTGGACTAATTACGTCAACTTTATTGACATTAGTCGTTGTACCGATTATTTATCTCTTATTTGATAAATATGAGCAAAAATTACAATTTAAAAAGGTAGAATAAAGCAAAAGAGGTAAGCAGTTTAAACTGCTTACCTCTTTTTTATACTCAATGTGTATTTTTTAGAAATAAAGTAATGAGCACACCTATAATACTGCAGCAAAATAAAACAAAAAAATCATCTTGAAATGCAAGAATCGCGGACTGTGAAGAGATAATCTGGTTTAAATATTGCATAAAGCTCGCATATTTTTCCGGCAAGATATTCATTCCATTAAACCAAAGCTGGCTGCCTAAAGCAACATCGAAACTTCCGCCAAAAAAATTTTGCATTTGCAAAGCGGCGATGAGTTGATAGAGAGAAAAAGAATCATGGGAAACATCGAGCGTTGTTGTTAATATTTGTGCGTGATAAATTTCGCGCCTTGTCAATAAGACCTGCATGATAACGACGCCAATACTAGCATTTAAGAGCTTGGAAAAGTTTAAAATTCCTGAGCCCACACCAAGTTGATCGCGTTTTAATGTCGCCATTGCACACGTTGTTGTCGGCGACATGGTAAGACCTAAGCCAAACCCATAGATAGCAAGAGGCACAAAAAAGTCGTACACACCAAAACTGGCATTGATATCTTTAAGAAGAAAAAAAGCATACAATGCAGCGCTCATACCGCAAAAAGTGACAGGACGGGGGCCGAAAGCAGTACTTAGCTTGCCGCTGATTGCCGCTGACAGTACCATAGCAACTGTTTGAGGAAGCATCATCATCCCGGCTTGAATTGAATTATAATTGAGAATTGATTTTAGAAAAAAAGGGAGTAAATATGTTGTACTTTGCATTGTAAAAAATGTTGCGCCTGCAATGAGATTTGCCAGAAGAAAATTTTGTGAGGTGAATAGTCGAAAGTCAAAAATAGGACTTGGGGTGCGAAGTTCAACGAGAATGAATAGACAAAAAACAGAGAAGAATAAGTATAGTAGCGAATTGATGTAATAAGAGTCAAACCAGCCTTCTTTTTCTCCCTGGTTTAAGGCAATAAGCAAGGCAGCAATACTGATAAAGAGGAGAATTCCCCCTAAGATATCGATTGGGGTATCAGTTGTTGCTTTTATTTTTGGAATAAAAATAAAAGCTAATAAAATGCCCAATATACAGAAAGGAATAACAGAAAAGAAAATAGAGCGCCATTGAAAAAGCTCAATAAGATAACCGCCAATCGTTGGTCCTATTGCTGTGCCAATTGCTGCCATTGCACTCCAGAGCCCCAGGGCTGTAGCACGCTCAGCACCTGTAAAGGTTACTGCTACAATCGTCATTGCGTTTGGCAGTAAAGTGCCTCCGCCAACTCCCTGAATTACGCGATAGATAAGCATGGAAGTCCCGCCAGTTGCTGTACCACAAAGTACAGAGCCTATGCTAAAGCAAATAATGCCGATTAGGTACATTTTTTTTGCTCCGTATTTATCACCGAGCTTACCTGTCAGTGGAAGCATCGAGCCATAAGGAAGAAGGTAGCCTAGTGAAACCCAAACGATGGAATCTGAATCAAAATTTAATTCTGCCATAATATCAGGCAGCGCAATATTGATACAGCTGCTCAGGTAAGCACTAATGACTGTGCCAAGACAGACAGCAAGTAAGGTAAGATATCTTTCCAAAATAACCAGTCCTTTTATATTCTATTTTACGTGAATGGTCACAACTGCTGACATTCCCGGTTTTAATGAATAACTTGAAGCAGCAGGACGAATTTTAATTGGAATTCGCTGTGTTATCTTTGTGAAGTTACCAGAAGCATTTTCGGTTGGTAAAACGGAATACTGTGCACCTGTGGCAGGGCTAGTTTCATAAACTTCGCCGGTAAATTTCATCCCGGGATATGCATCTATCATAAATTCTACTGGATTACCTAAAGCAATTTTACCAAAATACGTTTCTTCAATATTGGCATTGATCCATACGTCGTCTAAATTGGTAATGTTAAATAGAGGTTTACCTACAGAGATATATTCACCGAGTTCAATGGATTTTTTACCGATGATTCCTCTGGACGGTGCTTTGATAATTGTATCTTCTAACTGAATTTGTGCGTTAGCTAATTCTGCTTTTGCTTGTAAAACGGCAGCATTATTCAAGTCGACATCTTCTTGACGTGAGCCTTCCTTGCTTAAACTAAGGGATTCTTGTGCACTTTGATAATTGGCGAGTGCACTCGCCATTTCTGTTTCTGCAGCATCAAGCTGTTGTTCGGAAATTGCATTTTGTTGAAATAATGCTTGATTCCGTTCATAATTTTTGCGGCTGTTTTCATAGAGTGATTTTTTTTGTAATACGATTGCATTGGCCTGGGAAATTTCTTGAGGGCGATTGCCGGAGACTACTTCGGCAAGTTTTGCTTTTGCCATTTCGAGATTTGCTTTTGCTGTAGTGACCTTATTTTCATATTCTTTTTGCTCAAGCATAGCAATTGGCTGTCCGGCTTCAACAACGGAGCCTTCTTCAACGAGTATTTGTTCAATTCTTCCTGATATCTTTGCACTCACAGTCGTCATTGTTCCTTTTACTCTGGCATCATTTGTTGATACAATCCGGTTGCTGTAATGCCACCACCACAGGGAAGCACCGATAAATAATAGAACAAAAAAAATCGCTAATGCGATAATTTTTTTGTTCGTAATTTTTTTACTAACGTCGTTCATGGGTTTTCCTCACTTTCAAATAAACAAGACCGTAAAATTGCAATATTTTTCTCCATCTGGATAAAATGTTCTTTTGCTTTTTGTTCTAATTCAGGAAAATAATCTAAACCTAGTTGCGTAATATGGTAAATTCGGCGATTGCGCTTATCGGGAGAATCCCAATTGCCGATAATATAACCTTCGTTTTCTATTTTTCGTAGAAGTGGATATAATAAATTTGGATTCGGGCAGGCAACACCTTTCGTATGTTTTTTCAATTCTTCTGAAATTCTATTTCCATAGGTAGGTGAAGTCATTAAGATTTTAAATATGTAAAACTCTAACAGCAATTCAACCCAAGGGCGGAATGTTCTTCTTGCCATGGTTATATCTCCTTAAAACTAATCTTATTAAGACTAATCTTATTATTTTTAATAAGATTAGTCAATAGAATGGCATAAAAAAGCTAGATTTGCGATAAGCGTCTAGATGTGTATAATATAAATAGGAAGGTTTTCAAATAGAAAGGAGTATTTTATGACAGAAAACAATACTGCAGATGCAATGATGATTGAGGAACAGAAGAAAAAAGAGAAGCATAGAAAGAAAATGAGATTTTTCATAAAAAAGTATTTATTTTTGTTTCTAGGTTCGATTATTACGGCAATTGGGCTGGAAATATTTTTAGTACCAAATAACGTAATTGACGGTGGGATTGTCGGAATTTCCATTATGGCTAGTGCTCTTACTGGGCAACCACTGGGGTTATTTTTGGTATTATTAAATATTCCGTTTTTATATTTGGGCTATAAACAGATTGGGAAAACATTTGCGTTTGCTACGTCTTTTTCTATTATTTCGCTGTCTATTTGGACATCGTATTTTCATCCTGTGGCAGAGATTACGCATGATTTATTTTTAGCTGCAATATTTGGTGGGATTATTACAGGTTTGGGTGTAGGGATTATCATTCGTAATGGGGGATCTTTAGACGGTACGGAAATTGTCGCCATTATTATGGACAAGCGAAGCGGATTTTCCGTTGGTGAGATCGTTATGTTTATGAATTTGTTTATCTTAAGTAGTGCTGGCTTGATTTTTGGCTGGGACAGAGCAATGTACTCTTTAGTGGCATATTTCATTATTGCGAAAGTGATTGATATTGTAATTAAAGGGCTGGATGAATCTAATGGAGTGATGATCATTACATCGAATCCTGATGAAATTGCTGAAGCATTAATGGCGCGTTTGGGGCGTGGCGTAACAATTCTCCACGGTGAGGGCGGTTATACTGGCGATCCCAAAAAAGTACTATACTGCGTAGTAACACGGCTAGAAGTTGATAAATTAAAAGCAATTGTTACGGAAAAAGATGAATCTGCATTTGTGACAATTAATCAAGTACATGATATTATGGGCGGCAGGTTTAAAAAGAAAGCAATCCATTAAGAAATCAAAGGGCGTACCGAATTTTTCGGCACGCCCTTTAGTATTATTCGATGGCTAACGCAGGCTGAAGATTTTCTTGAAACAGCATGTTTACAAGATATGTATTCCGCTTGATGCATAGAGTTTTTTTAAGTCGTCAGAAACATAATCATCCATGACAATAGTATCTAATTGCTCAGAAGTAAACAACATTTTTTTTGAAATTCGATTCAACTTGCTGGAATCCATCACAGCAATCGTTCGCTTAGAGTTTTTTTTCATGGTCTGCATAATTGGTATTTCTTGAAATCGGAAGTCGGTAAATCCATTTTCGGGATGAACGGCATTAATTGATAAAAAACAAAGATCTGGATAATATTTTTTCAACTCTGTTTCACATTGGGGTCCATAAAGTGATTGCTCTTTAGCGTTTAATTCGCCACCAACTACGATTATTTTAAGAGAGGGTGTTTTCATCAAGATAGAAACAGCAGCAATATTATTCGTAATAATTGTACAAGAAATAGACTTTTTAGAAATTTCTTTTGCAAGAAGTGCAGTAGTTGTTCCTGAGTTGAGCATGATAACATCATCTTTATGAATAAAGGATAAAGCTTTTTGAACGAGTTGGAGTTTTTGTGGCGTATTAATAATTTCACGCCCTTTAAAATCTGAGAATTGTAGCATTTGGCTAGGTAGGCGAGCACCACCGCGAATGCATTCTAAAAGCCCTTCAGTTTCCATTGTTTTTAAATCTCGCCTTATCGTATCAATAGATACGCATAGAATTTGAGCTAAATCAGATAATTTTACAATGGGAGAGATATTAAGTTGTTGTAGAATTTTATCTTTACGTTCATCATAAAGCATAGATAATCGCATCACTTTCTTTTAGATTGAATATATTATATCTTGTGTCTCGTCACTTTGGCAACCAAGAAAAAGAAAGCATATTTTAATTGTTTTTGCAAATAAAAGTTGTTATAATCAAGATATGTTGCAGTGTTTTGCAACATATTGCAATATATTGCAATATGTTAAATGAAAAAGAGAGGTTTGGATATGATAGAAGCAGTAATTTTGGACTGGGCAGGGACAACGGTGGATTATGGTTCGTTTTCGCCAATTTACGCATTTGAAAAGACATTTCAGACTTATGGGATAACACCTACGATTGAGGAAATACGCGAACCGATGGGAATGCTTAAAATTGACCATATTCGGACGATGCTTAAAATGGAGCGATTGACAGCATTATGGCGGGAAAAGTATAAATGCAAGCCAACCGAGACAGATGTTTTGGAGTTGTATAAAGTCTTCCAAGATGAGGTTTTTCAAGTGCTTGAGGAGTATTCTACGCTAAAACCACAGGTAGTAGAAACGGTGCAAATTTTACGCGAGCGAAAAATAAAAATAGGTTCAACGACAGGCTATACGAATGCAATGATGGAAATTGTGACGAAAAAAGCTGCAGACCAAGGCTATAAAGTTGATTATTGGGTGACGCCGGATATGACGAATGCTAAGGGGCGTCCATATCCGTATATGATTTTTCGCAATTTAGAATATATGGGGATTTCCAGTGTACGTAACGTAGTAAAGATTGGCGATACCGTATCCGATATAGCAGAAGGAAAAAATGCCGGAGTAACGACGATTGGAGTAATTGATGGCAGCTCGATTATGGGAATGAAGCAAGCGGATTTTGAAAGCTTACTAGAGAATGAGAAAAAGCAAAAACGTCAAGCGGTACAAAAAGTTTATCAAGCAGCAGGGGCGGATTATACGATTGAGAACTTTGGACAATTACCGGAACTTTTATCACGCATTGAAAAGGGGAATGCTTAATGGAATTTTTTAATCCCGTACATATCGTTGCAGGACAAGGGACATTGTCTGCTTTAGATAAATCAATCGAAAAACTGCATTTGCAGATCAATAAAATATTACTGATTACGCGTGGCGGAGATTTTCAGTTATCAGAAGGATATCAACAAATAAGGGCTGCTTTAAATGAATATGAGGTTCATGAAATCGCCTTTGATGTAAGCAATCCTGATATTAGTGAACTTTTTCAATTATTAAAAGAGCTAGAGAGAGTTGACTTTAATTTTGTCATTGCAGTTGGCGGAGGCAGTGTGCTCGATATGGGGAAAAGTATTGCAACGCTTTACCGAATGGAGATTGCTGATGTTGCAATGCTTAGAGAATGTATAGGAAAAGGAAGCTATGCTGAGGCTGTCATCCCTTGGATAGGGATTCCGACCACTTCCGGTACGGGTTCAGAAGTAACGCCTTGGGCGACTATCTGGGATAAGGAATTAGGTGGAAAACTATCGCTAAGCAATCCGAAAAACTTTGCTCGTATTGCAGTTGTTGATCCAATATTAACAAGCGCATTGCCAGTTGGACTTACCGTATCATCAGCGCTTGATGCAGTATGTCATGCAACTGAGGCTTATTGGGCAAAGCGGACAAACGAGGTATCACAGACGTTTGCCCTTGCAGCAATACGAAGGATAAGAGAAAGTCTAGAGTTGCTGCTGCAAAATCCTGAGGATTTATCTTTGCGTGAAGATATTGGCAAGGGAAGTTTGTATGCAGGAATAGCATTTAGTAATACGAAAACGACGATTTGTCATTCCTTATCCTATCCGCTTACTTCACAGTTTGGTATTCCACATGGAATTGCAGCAGCTTTATCACTCGCTGCATTTATGAAGTTTAACGAGGGGGAAATTAAGAATAAGCAGGAACTTTTGGCTGCGTTCAACTGTGAAAATGTTGCTGAAGTCGGGAACTGGATACATCGGATGATGCAGCTTGGTGGATATGGACATCAACTGAAAAATTATGGTATTAAATTAAAAGATTTCCCGCAAATTTTGCATCATGCCTTTACAAAGGGGAGAGCGGATAATAATCCAGTAGTTGTAACGGAAGACACTGTATTGACTGTATTAAAAAACATATATTGATTTTGTAATTGCGGTTTGGTTTATTTTTTTATTTCGAATGTATCAATGATTGTGGAGTCTTGTTTTTGGGCGGTTACTGTTAAAGTATTAGAAGTGACATTTAAAATTAAATAATTGGGCTGATCAAGGGCGCGGTCAAAAATGACTTCGTAAGGTTTGGCAAGTGAACTTTCCCAAGTTTTATCACCACTGCGTCCTGTAGAAATATAAATGGTTCCATTTTCGGCGGGAACGCCCTGATAAAGCGGTTTAGTTCTTCCATAGGAATGAATATGTGCGCTAAAGACAATGTCTACGTGATGCTGGTCAAAAATAGGGATAAATGCTTTGCCGAGATTGTTTAGATTGGCGGTATCTGGGTGGCTGAACAATCCACGGTGAATCAATATAATTTTCCATTTCTTTGTTGTGGCGGCTAAATCTTGATTAAGCCAAGGAATTTGTTTAGCAGTTAAATCAGGCTGATAAGCGTCAAGTTCTTTTTCTTGACTATCTAAAACGACGAAATGTACATCGCCATAATCAAAAGAATACGTTTGCCCAAGTAAGTCTTTCGCGCCATTTTGAGGCAAGTCAAATAATGCAAGATAGAGTGTCGGTAAAGTAAATTCCCATTCCAAAGAGTAAGCTTCGTGATTTCCTTCGATTGGGGCTATCGGTATTAGTGGTAATAAAGGTTTGGCGCCCTCGAGCCAAGCTTGCCATTGATAAAAGCTAGCACCATTATCAACGAGGTCGCCCATATTAATAAAAAACTGCGTAGTTGGATGTGCAGTGATTGCACTGTTTACCGTATCGCCCCAAACTGTATAATCGGAGCATTGCGAATCAGGAAAAATAAGCGCAGAAAAATTTGATTCTTTTGCGGCAGTAGATAGTGTATACCAGTCTGAATATGCACCATCGCTGCCGACGCGATAGCGATAAGTTGTATTTGGAATAAGTTCGGTCAAAGTTAAAGAATGTAGTTGAAAATTGCCGAGGTCGGTAGTTAATATTTTTGTTATGGCTTGCTTTTTTATCATGGTTTCGCTATTTAATGGTTTGTATTCGATAAACTGAGGGGCATCGGTGGGGTCGGTCTGCCAACTAATGGTGCGGCTTGATGTACTATCAGCAGTAATCACTTGACGGACGTATTTTGGTGCTGGTGAAGTAATTGCATTCTCTAAAAAAGGAAACGCATAAATTGTTCCAAGGCTAAGGCATAAAATAATCAAAACAAAGTACCACTTTTTCAAAATGCACCCCCTTAGCAAATGTTGTAGATTTAGTTTAACAAAATCAGCTTAATTTATTCGATGACTAGAATTTAGAGGGAGTTAAAATTCAAATAAAATCAGAGCCTATTTTATATGAAATAAAAATAGACTAGCCTCATAAAAGAAAGCTAGTCTATTTTTATTATTTTATACGATTTTTGTTGTCCATCCCTCAACGTTCCAAACGTCAGTTACCCAATCTTCATAGAATTCAGGTTCATGGGATACGAGAAGAATCGTTCCCTTGTATTCTTTTAAGGCGCGCTTTAATTCATCTTTTGCTTCTACGTCTAAATGGTTTGTCGGCTCGTCTAGGACAAGAAGATTGATTTTTTTCTGCATTACTTTACAGAGTCGTACTTTGGCAGCTTCACCACCACTGAGTACCATCATCTTGCTGGTGATATGTTCATTCGTCAATCCACAGTTTGCCAGTGCGGCACGAACTTCGAAATTGCTCATGCCAGGATATTCTTGCCATACTTCTTCTAAAGCAGTATTGTCATTGTCGCGGCTGGATTCTTGTTCGAAATAGCCAGGCATGACAAAATCGCCTAATTCGACATTACCGGAAATTGATGGGATAATGCCTAATAAAGTTTTTAATAAAGTTGTTTTTCCTAAGCCATTTACGCCACGAATCGCAACTTTTTGTCCGCGTTCTAAGGTAATATTTACTGGTTTCGTCAATGGTTCATCGTAGCCTAACACGAGATGCTTTGCCTCAATGACGAAGCGACTTGGTGTTCGGGCTTCTTTAAAGTGGAAATGTGGTTTAGGTTTTTCTTTAGGTTTTTCTAAGATTTCCATTTTATCTAACCGTTTTTGGCGACTGTTTGCCATACCGCGTGTTGCTACGCGCGCTTTATTTCTAGCGATGAAATCTTCCAAGCGGTCAATCTCTTGTTGTTGGCGTTCAAAGGCGGCATTTTCTTGCTTTTTGCGCATTGCATACATGGCTTGGAATTGCTCATAGTCACCGGTATAGCGTGTTAATGTGGCGTTTTCTACGTGATAGATAACGTTGATTACGCTATTTAAAAATGGAATGTCATGAGATACGAGAATAAAGGCATTTTCGTAATTTTTCAAGTAATTTGTCAACCACTCAATATGCTCAATATCGAGGTAATTTGTCGGCTCGTCTAAAATAAGAATGGTTGGGTTTTGTAATAATAATTTTGTTAATAAGACTTTTGTCCGTTGGCCACCACTTAAATCAGTTACGTCTTTATCAAGTCCAATTGATCCCAGACCTAACCCGTTGGCGATTTCTTCAATTTTTGCATCAATGGTATAGAAGCTGTTATGGTCAAGAATATCTTGAATTTCACTCGTTTCATTCATCATTTTCTCAACTTCGTCAGGGGAAGCTTCCCCCATTTTGTCGTAAAGTGCAATCATTTCTTGTTCTAATTTAAACATATCGTCAAAGGCGGTACGAAGTGTTTCGCGAATCGTCATGCCTTTTTTTAATACGGAATGTTGGTCTAAATAGCCGACCGTTACACGGTTTGACCAAGAAACTTTTCCTTGATCCGGTTGTAATTGCCCGGTAATAATATTTAAAAAAGTAGATTTACCTTCACCATTTGCACCAATTAAACCGACATGCTCTCCCTTTAACAGGCGGAAAGATGCATCTTCTAATATCGTTCTTGCTCCAAATCCATGGGATACGTGTTCAACATTTAATACACTCATGAAAGACTCCTTTTAAGTAATTATTTAATAACAAATGAAAGAATACTTCTTTTATACACAGTAGAATATCGTATTGCTCAATTTAAATCAAATGTTTTTCGCATTTTAACGAAAATAAGAAGGTTAATAATAAAATTAAAATACACTTGTACATTAAGAATGTACTGAATGTACAAATTTTTTAAAAATGCTTGCGTATGGTTTTTTATTGTGCTAGAATAAGCATAATTTCATTTGAGAAAAAGATGATGAAAAGGAAAAGTAGCCATAGCTGATGATTACAGAGAGTCGGGATTTTGCTGGAAGCCTGATATTAGATGATATGGGGAAGTTCGCCTTGGAGTTGCCCGCTGAACTTTGTTGTAGGCGGTGTCGGAACCTTTACCGTTATCAGAAAAGGGAAGTATCGGCTTTATGCCCGTACTTTATAGAGTGATTTGTCATTGACAAATAATTAAGGTGGTACCGCGATTTGAGCCCTCGTCCTTTATGTAGGACGGGGGATTTTTATTTTTAGTTTTCAGAGAAGGGGGAGTACATTTGAAAGAGTGCAAATTAGGTTTTCTTGGACCGCAAGGGACGCACAGCGAAGAAGTTGCTTTGTTTTTGCAGAAAGAGTCTCCACAAATTACATGGAAACTCAAACCGTTTCAAAGCATTTACGACGCGATTTGCGCTGTAGATAATCATGAGGTTGACAAAGTGATTGTTCCCGTAGAAAATTCTATTGAAGGGGCAATCAATATTACTCTTGATACATTAGCGCATGATGTTGATTTACAAATAGAACGAGAAATTGCCTGGATGGTGCATAATCAATTGATGGCAAAAGATCCAAATGAAAAAATCACGACGATAATTTCACATGCTCAACCATTAGCTCAATGCAGAACTTATATAAAAGAGCATTATCAAGATGTTGAAATTAGACAAGTATCGAGTACTGCACGGGCTGCAGAAATCGTAGCCAGTGGAGTGAGAGGATATGCTGCGATTTGTCCGAAAAGGGCTGGTGATATTTATCACTTGACGACAATAGCAACAGAAATCCAGGATAATAATACAAATTGTACTCGCTTTATTTTATTGAAAAAACGACAGAACAATCTGATTAGTGGAGGCGCAAAGACATCAATTATCTGTCAAATAAATGGAGCTAAATCAGGAAGCCTTTGTGAAGTTTTGTTGGCTTTCGCAAAATATGAAGTCAATTTAACAAGGATTGAATCGCGTCCAGCGCGAACTGGGTTAGGAGAATATATTTTCTTTTTGGATATGGAAGGTTCTGGTCAAGATAAAAATGTCCAAGGTGCATTGGCTGAGGTGCGAAAAAAGAGTTTATGGATGAAGAATTTAGGTTCTTTTAAAGGCATAAAAATAGATCAAATAATTAATAATTAATATGGAGGAAGATAATTATGGTAATTATTATGAATAGTGATGCAAAAAGTGAAGAAATTAAGGCGGTAGTTGAACGGGTTCACTCCGTTGGCTTAAAAACGCATATTGTAGAAGGAGAGAAAAAGACGATTATTGGTGTAATCGGCGATAAAAGCATTATGGCAAGATTGACAATAGATGCAATGAGTGGTGTTGATAAAAGCGTGGAAGTATCGTCAAGTTATAAATTGGTAAGTAGAGAATTTCACCCAATGGACAGTATTGTAGATGTAGCTGGTGTGAAAATCGGTGGAGGAAATTTGATTGTTATGGCAGGGCCATGTGCGGTGGAAAGCAGGGAACAATTATTTGAAGCTGCTGATATCGTAAAAGCAGGCGGTGCGCAATTTTTAAGAGGCGGGGCCTATAAGCCACGCACATCTCCTTATGCATTCCAAGGGCTAGAAACAGAAGGGTTAAAATATTTAGCGGAAGCTAGAGAACGCACTGGATTGAAGATTGTTACAGAAGTAACTGAGGTGCAAGCGATAGAGACTGTTGCAAAATATGCGGATATGTTACAAATTGGGGCTCGCAATATGCAAAACTTTGGTTTGCTTCGTGAAGTAGGGCGTTCAAACAAGCCTGTTCTCTTAAAGCGCGGTTTGGCAGCGACGATTAATGAATGGTTGCATGCGGCAGAATACATTTTAAGTGAAGGCAATCAAAATGTTGTTCTTTGTGAACGTGGAATTAGAACGTATGAAGAATATACAAGAAATACATTGGATTTAAGTGCAGTAGGAATTATAAATCATTTAAGTCACTTGCCGATTATCGTTGACCCAAGTCATGGTACGGGAAAATGGCGCCAGGTAAAACCAATGGCAATGGCGGCTGTTGCTGCCGGAGCAGATGGATTAATGATAGAAGTGCATCCAAATCCTGAAAAAGCACTTTCTGATGGAACACAGTCCTTGTGCCCTGAAAACTACTACAAAACAATGAATAGTGTTTTTAAGTTGGCAGAGTTCATTAAAGCAGAAAATTTATAAGTTGAGCGTATTTATAGTAAAGAATGGCAACGGACTAGAAAGTTGTCATTCTTTTTATTTCTAGATTTTTATAATAGCTAATGTCCATTATTGTCGCTGGAGAGGGAATGCGATAAATTTAAATTGTTTTTTAAAATAATGGGAAATATTTACAAACATTAAATTTATTTTTGAAGATTTATCTATCATAGGAAAGGAATTTCTATTTAAATATGTGATTATAATATTTACCCAGAAGGTAAAAGCTTAAATGCTGATTGCGAATAAATGGTTGACGAAAAAGTCAGCTTTTTCATTAGAATTAATTTATGTTTACCTATAATATAGAAGTAAAAAATAAAGGGCAGCAGAATTTTAAGAAAGATATAAAGATTATAATGATGCTGGTAAAAGGAAAAATTGCATATGGGGAGAGATGAAAATGCGTGTAATTGTAACAAATTCATATGAAAAAATGAGTGCAACAGCGGCAAAAATGGTAGCAGGACAACTTTATTTAAAACCTGATAGTGTGCTTGGCTTGGCAACAGGAAGTACACCTTTATTGATGTATCAAAATTTGATACGTGTACATAAAGAAATAGGGTTGGATTTTTCGGAGGTTATTACTTTTAATCTTGACGAATATCTGGGATTAAAGAAGGAAGATCGTAATAGTTATCATTATTTTATGCACGAAAACTTTTTCAAATATATTAATATAAATCCTAAAAATATCTATATCCCAAATGGGAGTGCAAAAGATATTGAGAAAGAGTGCAAGCGATATGATGCATTGATAGATGAAAAGGGCGGTATCGACTTGCAAGTTTTGGGTATTGGGAAAAATGCGCATATTGGGTTTAATGAGCCTGATATAAAGTTTGAGGCTACAACACATAAAGTGAAACTCGATGAAGAGACTGTAAATGCAAATGCGAGATTTTTTAAAACGATTGATGAAGTACCAAGATATGCAATTAGCATGGGGATCAAAACGATTATGCATGCGAAAAAAGTAATTTTATTAGCAAATGGGGAAAATAAGGCGCAAGCTATACAAAAAGCAATTTATGGTGGGGTACGTCCTGATGCACCAGCATCTATTTTACAGTTACATCAAGATGTTACGGTTATTGTTGATAAATCGGCAGCAAGCTTGCTGGGGAGAGTTTAAACTATAGTTGAAGGAAAGATAAAGTTTGGATGAGGTAAAAATAAAGCCGCTTTAGCATAAATTCTTTCAGCTGGCAGTGAGATTGATATATGATGAAGTGATAAAACATTTTTTAAGGTTAATGGGCATAGAGTTGCCATTGTAGCAAAAAAAGTATTGACAAGGCACATTTCTTCTGATATCATAATAAAAGTCGTCA
>UMGT01006721.1_pt1 | contig 108990 bp, 125 predicted proteins | sample 1965351 | NCBI WGS metagenome assembly UMGT01 (sample SAMEA4836080, study PRJEB28245) | human gut metagenome | biome: gut microbiome; material: fecal sample | place: Denmark | collected 2008 | reverse complement strand
TCTTTTCAAATAGCTGTGCTAATTCCGTATCGCTCATAGAACGTATTTTATCGCCGTTTGTCACTTTACTTCATCCTCTATTGCTTTGTCCCAGCATTCTTTGCAATGATTTTTATATATACACCCTTGTTCAAATAGCGAATTTTTTTCTAGCTCTTCATCAAAACCATATGGGCATTGAAAATTTTCTTTTATTTTCTCCCATTCCTCTGGACATTGTTCACGTATCAGCCTTAACTCTGCTTTTATATCCATCAGTCTAGACCCCCATCTTTTAATTCATTTACATACTTCGCTTTAGTTCGCCATGTAGCACCGCAATTAGCGCAATGTACGCTTGAGTAATTACTAGGGTGATATCCCCCTTTTGGAGATTCAAAATATGAAAAATTACATTTTCGTCTATAAACAGCCCATTGCCTGTCTTTCATCGGTTTGTTCGATTCTTCGCACCTGCAAACATTTCCGCCACTCATCTACTCACCCCTAATCCAATGCTACAAGTCCGTCTTTTTCTGCAATATAAGTACAGTATGCTTGTATGAACCTATCTGCTTCGTTGTTATAATTGCTGATATAAATTGCATTTTCCCATGTATCATTCTCAAAATTCCATTTTGTTTTGTCCGTGATAATACAAATTTCATCCAACTTATTCAACTCGTCAAAGCGTTTTTCGAAATGTTGTACCCCAGCCATCGGGATAGTTACAGATTTACCGTTGAATATTGTTTCTGTAATCATTTATACTCCTCCATTTTGGTACCGACATTTGTGTTGGCACCATCTTTCGCAAGTGGCAATCCGCAAATCGTGCAGTAGTTGTCACCGTGGCTGATTTCTTCATTTTCGCACCGTGGGCAAATTCTTCCGTCCAGCTTTCTATCCATGACAATCACCTACTTTTCATTAATTCACGATCTAAGAACTCTGCAAAACCATGCCCTGATAGCTTTTTTCTCCGTTCCTGCTGTTGACAATAACGCTTATTTATAGCCGCCTTATCAACCGCTTTGCAGTTCAAATCTATATTGTTGAATTGGGTTTTCATATCAGCCAACTCCTTGTTCTTGCCGTTCAATCAGATACTGTCGAAGCTGTTCCTTCTGCGCTGTAATCTTTTCGTCACTCAATAGAGCTTCAACCTCAGCCTTAACCATAATTCCTTTATCAATAAGCACATTCGCAAGTATCGTAACCATTGCCGACGAAGCTAAATTAGCCTCCATCACCGATGCGCTATACACTTTGTCCAAGTCTTTGATTTTCGCATGTCTATTCTTGATTGATTGCATTGACATTATTTCTTCCTCCTATCGCGAAATCGTTGCTGCTTGGTTAGATTCTGACAAGCCTCACAGCAATACTTCTTAGTCCGATTTTTTGTTGCATCTATAAACTCCCGTTCACATGAGGGGTTGGCACACTTCTTAATATGACTTTTTTCGTGCCTATCTGCCTCGTCATGCGCTGAAAATATCTCATTGCACCAATTACACCTATAAACCATTTTCGGCATATTCTAGCCCCTTTCGTTTGAGTTGTTTTTTCAAAATCACTTTAATTAAATTTATTTTCTGGGAAATACTTGTAATTATTTTATCCGAATAAACTTACCGCACTTTTTGCTTTTCTCTGTTTAATTAAATAAGGGTCGATGCTATAAGAAATATCATCCGCTGGCATTTCCACAATCTCAATTTCAACCCTTGGATTATTTTTATCTAAACCAGCAATCCGACTACCATCGTGAATAACAATAAGGCGGTCATTTTCAATGATTCTAGCCTTTTCAAGAATATCTGCAGTAGCTTGCAAAAGTCCCTGCAAATCTGGATAAGCTCTTTTATCTGGCATATAGTACAAACATTTCAAATGCACCGGCGTAGAAAAGCTCTGATGTTTGTAGCGCATAAGCTGCCAAAGACACCCCTTTTCATAATCCTCATAAGCCTTGGATGGTAAAACTTTTGTAAAACCGCCCATACGTACAACCCTAGGACTATTTTTCTTTGTGGTTGGTCGGCCTTGAAGTGTTAGTTTTAACGATTTCATACACCCATCACTTTCTTTCGCTGTGATTCACCGTTAAACACAAGATAAGGTGCCGTACTTTTTAGCCTGTCCATAACTCTACCAGAGTAAGTTCCATCTAATTCCTTGCGATTTAGGTTGGTCGTAACGATAATCGGACGCATTTTGTTGTACCTCTCGGTGATTATGCTATCAATTTTTGCTAATATCCACCCTTGATCAGTATTTTCAGCACCTAAATCATCAAGAACTAAAAGTGGTGTATTACGAATTTTGAACTCATATTTCGCCCATTCATCACGATTTAACTTTTGCATCGTGAATAGGTTATCGATTAAGCTACACATTGGCACTAACAAACCAGATTCACCACGTTCCAACTGGTAGCGTAATACCGCAACCGCCATTGTAGTTTTCATCGTCCCATAACCACCAGCTAGTATAAGACCAATACCATTTTCGATATTTTTAGCTATATTTTGAGCATAGCTTTTTACCTGAGAATAATTCCCCCGAATAGTAATATCTTTCGGCAATCCTTGCTGCTCAATCATCTTAAATGACACGGATTGAAAGCGTTTATAAATGCCTGCTTTTTCTAATCTTTCAGCTGATATTTTATTATCAGTCCCATCCTGGTTTTTCTTGACTCCAGTCTGTTTCTGAACGCTTTTTGCCTTTTCCATAACCTGCTTTGATAATGCCGCTATCTCTGGATTGATTAGCTTTTTCTCCTGGTCCCGATCCATAAGTTTTTCCTCCGTTCTCCTTTGGTGCTTTAAAACCGCGTTTATCCCAATCAAGTAAAATATTCTCGACATACTTTACCGTTCGTCCGTGATATTCAGCCGTTTCTTTTATAGCTTCTAGAACCCAATCGCTAGTATACCGTTCAACCAAGTCAGCAAGCTTTTCAGCTTCAATTTCACCACTTACCGGATGAATATTACTAGAAAAGCATTGATAAACTCTTGACAGCTCATCTTGTTTTGTGTTATCACACGCGCACGCGTTATCATCATCATCTGTTTTATTATCTGTTATCTGTATACTGTTATCTGTTATCTGGTTAGGCAAACCGTTTACCGAACTATCGTCTAAGGGGTTATCTAACCCTTTACCTAACCCTTTGTGTAACCGTTCCACAAACAACTTAATAAGAGGTTCATAAACCGCTTTACCAAGTTGCTTTATTGTTTTTATAACCGTTTCTAAAAGTAAGTTTTCAGGAATCTCTCCAATCCGTGAGATAGCTGATTTTACTTGGTTTTGATTTTCTAGCGGATTGTATTTTAAATAATTTTTCACAAATACAACATTGGCTTTTTCATCATAAAAAACAGATTCTATCGATGTTAATTCTTGCATGGCTGAATCAAATTCGTCTTCACTAAATCCTAAATCAAAACATGCATATGGCTTGGGAAGGAAGTAATAACAGAGAATATTTCGATGCGGCGATGTAAGCAGATACATCATCAAATATTTTGCTCGAAACGATAATTTAACCATTTTCCCGTCCTTCCAAAATTGTTCTTCTATCTTCGTATACACGTTTACACCACCCTTTAATAACCGTTAAATCTTCCTTTAGTAAACCGTTTAGGCAACCCTTTAGGTAACCGTTCCATAAACCCTTTAAGCAACCGTTCATATAAGTAAATACAAACAGTTGCTTATTGGTCTTTATTTTTTAGCGAAGTACGTAGCTGATAAATCAGCCATATGTAATAAAACAGTCAACGGAAACTTTTCCATTGCACCCGATAGCGCCATCATTCCAGCATAATCTTTTGCCCTTGAATCAAAACCACCCATATGCCAATTAATTGCTGCTATTTCTTCATTTGTAAGCAATATATATTTTTGTAGAATCATGACTGATTTTTCACCATGACCAAAAGGCAGTTGATCATCAATTTCATATATAGGATATTGCTCCCAACGATTGCTATCGTCTTTTCTCCACCGGTACGCAATTTTATAAAAATTTGCTTTGCATACATCATGGAGCAGTGCTGCAATTACAACCGAATCAGGTGATATATTCTCTTGGTAAACACCGCTTTCTAAAAGCTTTTCTATCTTATCGTAGACCTGTAAGCTATGTTCTAATAATCCGAAAGCCTCTGCACCATGGTGTTTTGTGCTTGCTGGTGCAGTAAAAAAATCCGTTTCATTTTCAAGGTAATTTAAAAGGTTCTCCATTCCTTCACGCTTGGGATAGATATTTAAAAGTAAATCTTTGAACTTTTGCTTTAATTCTTGCATTTAATCACGCTCCTACTGATGCACTGGCGCATCATATACGGTATCTTCCGGTGGCATTGGAATAGCATCTTCAAAATCATCATCTATATCATCTAGTGAAACTTCATCAACTTGATCAATAGATTGTTCCGCATCAACATCGGCCCCTGCAGTATCCTCAGCAAAGAGTGATACCTGCGCTCGTTTTCCATCAATATATAACCTTGCTTGCCGTTCAAGTTCCCAAAGTGCTTTAACACATTCTTCAGTAAGGCATTGTTTTTCGTTGAAGTTCTCACCGTTATCTGGACCAGCTTTTTTATGAGGAGTATTAATAACTAAATCCGTATTGGAATTGTTTAATTCCATTCTCACTTGCATTGTGGCCCCCATGACATCTTCATCGCCACTATAACTAAATGACACACCATATACATCCAATCTTTTTTCATATCCACCAGGTAACTCGAGTAAATTTCTTGCATGTTCTTTTAAAGCATCAAATGCCTGAAAAAATTCAGGCGCTGGGTTTTCACTACTTGCGAAATTGTATTCATCATATTGATCATTGATATATCTTTCATATTTCATGATTACTTTACCGGTCTTTTCAGCGTATTTAATCTTCTTAATCCTTAATGACATTGAGCTCACTCCTTAATTTTTCATTTTCTTTCTGAATTACTTCAACGGTTAAAATAAGTGCTTGAATATCTTCCCATGCATGTGCAATGAAACGAATATTATAATCAGCTATACTCTCACCTATTAAATGACCCCCATAATAATCAACAGCATCACTTCCGCTAATTTCGGGAACTTTAAAATCGGATACTACATTTGAGCCATTTCCTGATCTCCAAGGACCTGCTGTTGCTCTAACCCAGCGTTCTTTTATCTCTTGTAATTTTTCATCAGTCATCTCAGCTCTTTTCCTCCTAAATTTTTACTGAAGATAGCAACTTCGAAAATTTCTTGGTGTGATTTAGGACCTGCACATTGATTCACTGCTGATTGTACAGTTTCCATAATGTAATCAATCTCTTCTTTACTTCTTGGATCACCGATATGATTTTTAAAAAGAATCTTAGTAATGACCTCTTTAATAGTGTCTTGTGAACGATATACTTGCTTGTTAGTTAACATTAAAATTCCTCCTAAACTACGAACACTGGCAATCCAGTACACATCGCAATTTCTTTTTCAAATAGTTTTTCATTTACATTGCTTTTGTTCTTCCATAGCTAACAAAGTATTATCTAAGATAGCATCGTCAGTCACTTCTGAATTTAATATTTCTCCTGTTTCTTTATCTATTTGAACATCTTGTTCTGATCTAACTTCTGCTTCGACTTCAATCGTGGTTTCATCCTCAATGTCCGTCATATTTTCAGATAAAGTGGATTTTATTGTTTCATCCGCTGACATTCCGCGAACAAACTCTGTCTTTATTGGTGCGTATTTCAAGCATGCTTTAAGGACCGTTTTCTTACCCATTTCTGCAAAGTTTTTAGTCCATGGAGAGTATTGAGAATTGTAGGATTGACTATACTTTTTAGCGTGTTCTTTAATTTCCTCAACACTCATTACATGAAATCCATAACCTCCAGCTTTCGTTTTAAACATTCCATAGAAATAAACAATTTCACCGCGATTTGTTTTGGCTGGCACATGATGAAGTTCAGGTTCTAATCCAAATTCATAGGTAAAATCGTCATTTTCGCAAACTTCATGTGCTTGTATGATTGTTACATCACCAGAACGATACGCTAGATCGATTAAACCCTTATAACCAAGTTGAAACTGACATTCAAGAACACCTTTGTTTTTATATGGAATTAAATACGCTTGTCCAAGAGGGGTATTGGGCTCAACTCCTAATTGTGCGGCTTGCATCATTGCACCCATAAAACTAGTTGGCGTACATAAAGTAAGCTGAGGGTTGTTTGACATTGCAGTTAATAACATTCTGGTAAAACGTTCTCCGGTTAGCACTGTCGGCAGTGCTTTTGCAATTTCACCTTTCATAGAAATGATTAACCCTTGCATTCGTTTTTTATTTTCTATTATTGGATCAACTTGTTTTTTTTGAGTATCTTTTATAAGTCCACCTTTAACATTAGCCATGTAAATCTCTCCTTAACTAATCCGCAATACGCGGCTGTCTTTATTTTGCTTGCTGTATTTTTCAAAGATATCCGGATGGTCAATTTTTAATTTTTTACTATCCACAGTAACTCTGCCGGCTTGTAATTTCCAAGTCACTTTTCGTTCTCCAACTAGAGCGATCTCGTTATCTCCAAGCATTTTGCAAAGGTTATTCTGCTTTTCTTTTTTTAAGAGTTCTAGCTCTTTTATAGAGGAATTGATTTCATCCAAGCTTACAATTATTTCTTCCGCTTCATCTAACACGATTGGATCTGTCCGTCCACCTCTGAATTGTTCTTGAAGTGCTAAAGAGCAATTCGAAGAACCATCAACCTCTGGCATTTCTCCTCCGATAATATTTTTAAACCAGAAGTCTTTTTCTGCTTGGATTAGCGCTGCAATATCATCATCATTTCGAGGAATCTCTTTCCAGATGAATTTATTGCCGCCAATCAAAACAGCTATATACCATTTTTCGCATCCTGTAACTGCCATATAGTGCTGACATTGTACGTAGTAGCTGTCCGGGACCTCGTCATCTTCCCATTGCTTGCCTGCGAATCCGTTTGTAGTCTTACATTCAAGACCTGCATTTTCACCAACCACCATACGGTCAACAGAAGCAAGCATAAACGGGTATTCTTCCGATTGCATGATTCCTCGTTTTTGTACTTTCTTTCCAGTGAGTTCGCAAAAACGGTCTGCCACAGCCTGTTCTAGTACTGTTCCCCAGTAAACATATTCATTGTCGCTTAAATCCTCTGGCTCAACTTGCCCAGTCTTTTCAAGCCATAGTTGAAAAGATGACTTCCATTTATTTAATCCCACAATAACGGAAGCTTCACTGCCCCCAATGCCTAGATTCCTTGTTTTTAACCAAGCTTCACGATCTTGCATTTCAGCTACTGTCATAAGTAACTTAGCCATATCTACATCAACTCACTTTCATACGATTCACAAAATTGCTGATCGGCAGTAGGTTTTTTGTTATCATATCGGCGATACTTGCCATATTCAAATTCAACGTTTTCCATATCAATTACAGCGGCTAAACAAATTCCGCTATTACAATGTTTGCATGTGCCTGCGTTGCATTTAACTATCATTGATTACATCCTCCTAACATGGTATAATCACTTAAATTGTTTTTTCTAACGCCGTTTCTGGTTGCCGCCGGAAACGGTTTTTTCTTTTCTCCATGGGTCTATGCGGTTCATACCACGTAACCCTTTGATTTTCTGCCCTGCTGCTAAACTATATCTAACAGGTGCAAGCTTATCTCCATACAGTTTGTTGAGCTCTAGTTCAAGTAAGAGCTTGTCCTTTTTTATTGATTTTACTTGTGAGGACTTGTCAGCATCTTCAGTAGAACACTTAACCCACATCAACTGACTAACTTTAAGCCTAAAACCTTTAGCTATTTTTTTAGCTCGGTCTTCAGTTAGAAGCGTATCTTCTACCTCAAGCCCGCGATAAGCTGTGTAAGGTAAATCTACGAATCTTGCAAAACTGCGACCAGATTTAAATCCACGTTGTTTCCGATAATCGATTAAAGCAATTTTTTCATTGCCTTCAACAACAAATACCATTTATCTCACCTTCTTTCTGGAGTATTGCCCTCCATGGAACTAACGATGTTTCCTCGTTAGTTCTAGCAACGCAATACTATCTAGTAGATACCAATAACTTCATCGCTGTACGTTCCTGGCCATCAATTTCAATATCCGTAAAACCTGGAATACAAACTAAATCAATACCGTGCGGGGCTACGAACCCTCTTGTAATCGCAACTGCTTTCACAGCTTGATTCAATGCCCCAGCACCGATTGCTTGAAGCTCGGCTTCGTAATTGTTTTCTCTTAGCACACCTGCTAAAGCTCCTGCTACAGAATTCGGATTAGATTTTGCTGATACTTTTAAAATTTCCATTGTTAAATTACCCCTTTAATTTATAATTTTTTAATTGGTGCTCTAAGCTTGCACGCCTAAAACACCAATTTGATAACCTTCGCCTTGTGTCTGTGCTATCACGCCTCTTCAAATCATCTGTATAGATTCGTATCATTTCACTTGCTTTGCACAGCTCATTATATTTTTTAGCAACCTTCTTTTTCTTAGCTTCGCCTAAGAAATTGCCTTTGACAGCTACTATTGATACAAACAGTGATAATTTCATCACCCTTTCTCACTCTAGCACTGTCAATTCCACGAAGTTTCTTGCCACATACTGCACATTGTTTTTTCTTTGCCATTCATCTGCCCCCTAACGCTATAATTGTGATTACCAGCACCGCTACTAATGCGAACAACATGTCCGATTTTCGCGGTGGAATTTTCTTACCTAACACTACTTTTCTTCAATCCTTTCTTGCCATACAATTTCAATTTCATCACCAGGATAAATCGTTACGCCATGCCTATCGTGAGACATTCTACGATTCGCAAATAATCGGTCATAATTATGTTTAATAATTCCATGCATAAATTCGTCTTGCTGACGTGGCGCATATGTATTCTTCTTCATGTACACACCAGCAATATCCCAAAGCGTGTCGCCTTTCTTAACTATGTAAGTTTCGCTTTTGTCTATATGCGGTGGAATTACGAAGCCTGCTAATGTCGCGCCGACAGCGATAATTCCTGCAACCAGAATTGCTTTAGTTAGCATCCTCACTATCTACACTCCCCTTCACTAAGTAGTCGCTTACTAGATGGCTATCTTGGGTAATGATTTTGAATCCGTTATCATCGATAATGAATGTACTATCTCGAATCGTGAGTAACATTTTCATCACCTCATTGATTTTGTTTTGAAAACTTGATATAATTTATAAAATAATTTTTTTAAGCCTTGAAGCCGTACTGGTTGCCGCCAGTGCGGTTTCTTTTTTTTGCATTAACTCTGTAAGATTAAGCTGATACTTTACGTCTAATTCCATCATGAGGTTGAAGCTTACGTTGTCGCGCTCAATCATCTTTAGAACCGCATGAATAAGTTCTTGCACATCTTCCTCTGATAAATCAATACGACTGTTTTTATCGAAAAGCAACTCGGGTAAGCTGTGCATCGCTTCATCAGCTTCTTTGTCATACATCTTTAGCTCGACGATTCTACTCTGTATATGCCTGTCACCTTTTCGGTAACCAAAGAACGCTTTTAAGCCTGTAGCTTGCAGAGCCATGCTTGCCGCTGCAAGTAAATTTGTCTGCGAAAAATCACGCATGACCTTTGCAGGGATTTGCCTTGTACCTTTTACTGCCTCGTAAATTGCCGATACCGAGCATTCAATATCTGTAGCAATTGCTTTAGGTGGACGGTCGCAAGCCATAATTGCAAGTTGTATCATGTCTGGCAAGTCACTAATCATAGATACATCCATCGTTTCACGTCCTTTTGTGTAATTTATGTACTTTTTTCACACGAATTTTTGTAGTACATTAGCTATAGAGATACTTCTTCACTAAGCACTTTTTTTGAACCTCAAATAATCCTCATAAGCAACCATCCATCTACGTCCTGCTTTTTTCCCTTTTAATTGTCCTGAATGAATTAAATTTATGACTGTTTGTATTGAACATTTCATGTCTTTTGCAATATCTTTGACTGGAATGTACGATGCTTGATCAAATTGTCTTTTTTTGAGTTCTTCACCTAATATCTCATTTTCCTCAACCAACTGACTTATTACATCTAGTGCTTTATCAGCGAAATCCTTCATTCCGTTTAGTTCACGAATAACCGATTTAACCTCGAATTGATTCATACCCTCACCCCTTTTTCTTTAACTCTGCACTATACGTGCAGTTGTTCATTAAAAAAAATATTCATATCGCATTCGGGAAATGCGTTTTTAAACTTTTGCATAAAAGACCGACTGGGTTTTCTAGCTCCATACTCAATTTTAGTATAAAGTGATTCAGAGACACCGATAAATTCAGCCATTTCCACAGTTGATAATTTTTTGTCCTTTCTTAATTCAGATAAAAATTTCATTTATAATCACCTTCTTTTTTGCACGTTTCGTGTTTATGATTTTATACTACAGCACATTTTGTGCTGTGTCAATATTTTTTTTCACATTTTGTACAAATTAATTTTTTTGTACACATTTTGTGCTAAAATCTAAGCAATAGTATTTTTACGAGGTGCAATATGAAGCAACTAAGATTATTACGCGAAGCTAATCACCTAACTCAATCTGAACTAGCTAAGAGTTTTAAAATTTCTCCCAGTACAATAGCTATGTATGAGAGAGGAGAACGCAAACCAGATCCAGATATGCTTTTAAAAATTGCAGATTTTTTTAATGTATCTACAGATTACCTATTAGGTCGTGAAAATGTATCATCATTTGATACTATTGACATCACTCCAGAAGATATTGAACTACTAAAACAAATAAAAAAAGCCTCTGCTGAAAAGCAGAAGGCAATTGAATTAATACTAGATATTAAAGAACAAGCAGCTACGGCGACTAAGTGATTAACTTGCAAGATTATCATGCTATAAAGCTTGCAAGCGAAAAGCAAAAAATTGCAAACGCACTAATGCACAACAAACCCCGTTCTGATAAAACAGAGACGGGGTTTGAAAACAAATAGGACTTTTCTATAATTGCGGTTATTGACAGTATAAAAAATATAGTTTAAGATAAAACTATAAAGAAGGTGCTACCGATAAACGGTTAGCTCCTGAATATTGTGATTAAAAGATTAACCGCAAAGTTGGTAGCTGGGCGGTTAATCTTTTTTTATGGCAAAAACCAAGATGATAAAAAATAACAAAGTTAAATTTACATCATTCATGGCATCACCCCCATTCCTCCACAAGCGTGGGTTTCGAATGGGAACTAACCGCCTATCGTTATCGTAGCACCTTGGACACAATTATAGCATAAACATTTTGTTTTCAACAATAGTTTTGCAGATGTGAATTGACCTAAATAATACTTAGTTTATTTTTTCATGAGAGGAGATAATATATATGGCAACTATCTATAAACGTGGCAATTTATATGCCTACTCAATTGAACTCTATCGCGATACGAAAGGCAAACGTGTAAAAACAACAAAGTCAGGCTTTAGGACTAAACGCGAAGCTCAAGAAGCTGTAAAAAAAGCTGAACTTGAAATAGCTGCAGGAACTTTTGTCCAAGGGTCTATCCCCTTTCATGAATTCGCTAACAAGTGGCTTGATGAACATTCTCAATTCATTAAAGAATCAACAGCAGATCGTTATCGAATCAAAGTCCGCCAAATCTCAGAGTATTTTGCCGGAAAGAAGCTGGATCAAATCTCCCGCTTTGACATTCAGCAGTACATAAATAAGTTGGCACAAGAACGTTCCCTCGCCAATGTATCAGAATTTAAAGTGACTTTGAAACAAATATTTGATACCGCTTGTAAATACGATGTATTGAGCAAAAATCCATGCACATATATAAAGATACCACCTTGCAAAGTTAAGCCCCGTCAGCGGACATATATGGAGAAAGAAACTTTGATTAAGTTTTTGGATACAGCCAAATTATTTTATAATGATGAAATACATGCTATTTTCTTCACCTTAGCTTACACAGGTATGCGCGTAAGCGAATTAAGCGCTCTGCAATGGACAGATATCAATTTCGATGACAAAACAATATCTATAAACAAAAGCCTTTACCAAACTACCGGACGTTCCTATACAATCACAACACCTAAAACACAACAGTCTATCAGAAAAATTGTTATTTCTGATGAACTGATCAATGAATTAAAAATGCAGAAAAGTAGGCAGAATAAATATCGAATACTTCATGGAACAGAATATGATAATCAGGGGTTTGTTTTCGCTGACGAAAAGGGACAGCCTATATTCCAGTATGATATATACAACAAATGTAAAACCATATCAAAGAAGATTAATTTTCATGTTCACCCTCATTTATTCCGCCACACTCACACTTCCCTACTTGCTGAAGCTGGCGTATCCCTAGAAGTCATACAAGAACGTCTTGGACATGCAAACGATGCAATTACAAAAGAAATCTATCTCCATGTTACTAAATCTTTGAAAAATGAAGCGGCAGAAAAATTCTCAAAATTGCTGATGGACTACAAAGGGACTACAAAATAAAAATTTTTCAATCGAATGTATAGATTTTATAAGGACTGACAATAATAGTAGTGTAAATTTTCTCCTCTCCCATATTGGGCGGCTTTCATGCCGCCTCTTTTTTTAGCAAAAATTTATATTCTCCCAATATTCTTTATAATGGGATTTCAATATAGGTTCAAATTTATTAAATAAAACCGTATCATTAATGACCTCAGCAGCCGCTAATCGAGCCTGTAATAATGTATCCGTATCCAAAAAAATGTCTGCAATTTTTAAATCATTTAATCCATGTTGCCTCATGCCAAAAAATTGCCCAGGACCTCTAAGTTTTAAATCCTCCTCAGCTAAGATAAAACCATCACTTACGGATTCCATAACAGATAATCTTTCAAAAGTATCTTTTGAATTGCTATGTGAAATTAAGATACAATATGATTGATATTCCCCTCTACCAATTCTGCCACGCAGCTGATGAAGTTGAGACAACCCAAATCTTTCTGCACCTTCAATCACCATAACACTTGCATTCGGTACATTAACTCCTACTTCAATGACGGTAGTAGATACTAAAACTTTAATATTTCCACAATAAAACTCTTTCATGACCGTATCTTTCTCATCTTTAGATAATTTACCATGTAAAAGCGCACACTTAACTTCTTTAAATATATTAGATGACAATTCATCAAAAATATCTGTCACTGAGACGGTATCTATCTTTTCAGATGATTCAATTAATGGACAAACAATATAAGCTTGACGCCCTTTTTCTATTTCACGCAAAACAAATTGATAAATTAAACTTCTTTTATCGGGAGTTCGCAAAAAACTTTTTATAGGTTTTCGGCCTGGGGGCAATTCCTTTATTAAGGATACATCCAAATCCCCATACACCGTTAATGTCATCGTCCTAGGAATTGGCGTTGCAGTCATCACTAAAATATCAGGAGATATTCCCTTTTCCTGTAATAAAGCTCTTTGTCTTACACCAAACCTATGCTGTTCATCCGTCACTACCAAGCCAAGATTATTAAATTGAATATTCTCTTGAATTAAGGCATGGGTACCAACGATAATATCAATGTCCCCATTTGCTAAAGCCAACACTATAGCTTCCTTTTCATTTTTTTTTAAACTTCCTACTAGCATTCCAACCTTAATCTTATGTTGAGATAATAATCCTATTAATACTTGATAATGCTGCATTGCTAAAATTTCCGTTGGTACCATAAAAGCCCCCTGATACCCATTTTCAACTGTCTTTACCAATGATAAAATAGCAATAATGGTTTTTCCTGATCCAACATCCCCTTGCAATAAACGTTGCATAGGAATGTCTCTTTCCATATCGGCTTTTATTTCACACCAAGCTTTTTTCTGATCTTTTGTTAAAGAAAATGGTAGCATCTTGTATACAGCTTGGCTTAATTTGCTATCTAATAAGTGTTTTATCCCCTTATGATGGGTACTATTGATTTTTTTTACATAAACTAAAAAACATTGAATAAGAAATAACTCTTCAAAAACAAGTCGATGACGTGCAATTAATAAAGACTCTTTATTTTTAGGAAAATGAATTTCTTGCAATGATGTTATTTTATCTACTAAAGAAAATTTTTTTATTACTTCAACTGGCAAATTTTCAGGGACTTCCTTTATCCCTTTTAAAACTTCCTGCATTGTATTGCGTAAATTTTTTTGCGTAATACGTTCATTTACGGAATAAACTGGTAAAATTGCATTTGGTACAAAATCCTTAGCTGCTTGATCTAATATTTCAAACTCTGGATTATTCATCGATAATCGATAGTAACTAGCCCTTATTTTACCTGTTGCAATTATTTTAGAGCCAATACTCATTTTACTTTTTAAAAACTTTTGGTTAAACCAATCCAATTCAATAACACCAGAGGAGTCTTTCACTAAAACCTTCAATATGCTGAGTCCACGTCTTGGCATCGTTTCTTGCACATTGGTAATCGTACCGATAATTGTCTCTAAATTTTCTATAGTAAGTTGACTAATTGGTTTTATTACCGTTCGATCTTCATATCGCTTAGGATAATAAGTTAAAATATCTTCGATATTATTTATTCCAAGTGCTCTAAAATATTTAGCTTTAACGGCCCCTATCCCTTTTATTGTTTGTATTGAATCATTATATCGCAAAACAAATCCCACCTATTTTAAAATACCGTTTCTTCATTATCCCAATGAATTCATCAGAATAAGAGAAAATCCTCTTTTTCTCTAAAAAATGATTGCAAAACCTTTTAAAGATATGATAGAATAGTTATATTATTGTATAAGGATGATCTTGTCCTTCGTAAAAGGAGGTGGAATACATGGCAAGTGTTTGTGAAATTTGTGCAAAAGGTGAAGCTAGCGGTTTTAACGTCAGCCATTCCCATTTAAAAACTAAACGTACATGGAAACCAAACATTCAACGTGTACGCGCTGTAATGAATGGTGAGGTAAAAAGAGTGAATGTTTGTACTCGTTGCCTACGTTCCGGTAAAGTTCAACGTGCTATCTAATTAGCTAGTATAAAAATAAGAGGACTGATATAATCAGCCCTCTTATTTTTATACTTTTTTCATTTTTAAAAGAATTTTTTCTAAATCATCTTTGGAGAACTCATATTTTTCTCCACAAAAGTGGCATATAATTTCTGCTTTTTCTTCTTCAATGAGACTTTTTAATTCACTTTCGCCTAAACTGATTAAAACCTCTTCAATTTTCTCTCCCGAACATTGACAGGCAAATTGTAATTCACTTTCCGTGTGGAACGTAACTTCCATTCCTTTAAAAACAGCACGAATGATATCTTTTGCGTTCATTCCATCTTTTATCATTTTTGATACAGGGTCAAGGTTCTTTAAATTCATTTCTAGCTTATCAATAGATTCTGGCTCAATATTAGGCAAAGCCTGAATAAAAAATCCACCGGCAGCTAGTACGTCTAATTCTGGGCTAACTAAAACCCCTAATCCAACACTAGAAGGAGTTTGCTCTGATACCATTAAATATTGTGTAATATCTTCAGCAATTTCACCTGTAATTAATTCCGCACTCCCCGTAAACGGCTGCTTTAATCCCGTAAATCTTGTCACAGAGATAGTTCCTTGCCCTACACCCTCTCCTACATCAAGCTTGCCATTTTTCAATGGTAAGTTAACCTGAGGATAATCCACGTAGCCACGAACAAAACCATCGGCATTTGCATCAGCAACAATTTTACCAAGTGGTCCATCGCCTTGTATTTTTAACGTTATACATTCTTCTGTTTTTAAATTTGCTGCTAAGAGCAAAGCCCCCGTCATCGTTCTTCCTAAAGCTGCTGCTGCTAAAGGATAACACGCGTGCCTTTTGCTAGCTTCATCAACTAGTTGTGTCGTAACTGCAGCAAATATACGAATTCCATTTGCAGTAGCTTTCACTAAATGATTTTTCATTCATCCACCTCATTTATAAAGTAAATGCTGAGCCGACTTTTATCCGATGGCTTACGAGGTCTCATACCCCCGCTTCTTTAAGCGGAAGTAAAGACCTCGTAAGCCCCTGGATTACGCGTCTGATTTCAGCGGGAGCAAAACTCCTGCTGAAACAGCCTTGTTTATACCGACCCAGCAAAAAAATTTAAAAAGTAAGCTCCATCAAGGTATCTTTTGTATCGATATCTTTAATGCTTATCCTATCAGCCTCAATTATCGCAATGGTGGATTTCTTATCAGCTCGCTTTGACATAGAGGGTGAACCTGGATTTAAAAAGATTGTCTCATTTATTTTTTCCAAGACATTTGTATGAATATGTCCAGTAATAAAAAGATCTACTTTCAGGTGTTTTGCTAACGCAATTTTTTCTTTCTCACTAAACAAGTGACCATGCGTAACTAAAATCCTTTTTCCGTCAATCACAAGATAAGCATAAGGTGCTTGTAAAGGCATGTTAAGCACCATTGCATCTACCTCGGAATCACAATTGCCCTTTGCGATATGAAGTGGAATCGGACATTTATTTAAAGCTTCAACCAATGATGCTGGATTATAGTCATCTAAAATCGGATTTCGCGGGCCATGGTATAAAACATCGCCTGCATGAATGATGAAATCCGCATCAGAAAAAAAACTTTGATAAACTTTTTTCCATATTTCCACTGAACCATGTGTATCACTAATAACACCGATTTTCATGATAGATACCACCTTTCATTCCCCTGGAAATATATTACATGGATTTTAATAAATTAGCCATTTCAATCGCTGCCATAGCACCGTCATAGCCTTTATTTCCAGCCTTTGTGCCAGCACGCTCAATTGCTTGTTCAATATTTTCTGTTGTCACTACGCCAAAAATTGTTGGAACTCCGCTAGCTAAACCAACTTGAGCAACGCCTTTAGCAACTTCATTACAAACATAATCATAATGTGTAGTTGATCCACGAATCACTGCGCCTAAGCAAATAACTGCATCATATTTTTTGCTTGTCGCCATTTTTTGAGCAAGCATTGGAATTTCATAAGCACCTGGCACCCATACAACATCAATATCTGCATCATCTGCCCCATGACGCTTTAATCCATCTAATGCACCTCCCAATAGTTTGCTTGTAATAAATTCATTAAACCTTGCTACTACAATTCCTACTTTTAATCCTTCTGCTGTTAATTTACCTTCAATAATATTAGCCATTCTTTACGTCCCCCTCATAACCTTTCAACATATGTCCCATTTTTACTTTTTTTATAGATAAATATTTTTTATTAAACTTATTCGCTTTGATTTCTAATGGTACTCTCTCTACAATTTTCAATCCATAACCTTCAAGCCCAGCACGTTTTTCAGGATTATTTGTTAGCAGTCGAATGCTCGTTAGCCCTAAATCAGAAAGAATTTGCGCCCCAATTCCATAATCTCGTAAATCTGGTGCAAACCCTAATAATAAGTTTGCTTCAACTGTATCTTTTCCTTGATCTTGTAATTCGTAAGCCCGAATTTTATTTGCTAAGCCAATGCCACGTCCCTCTTGACGCATATATAATAAAACGCCTTGACCTTCTTCTTCTATTCGTTCCATAGCCCTTGCTAACTGGTCTCCACAATCACAACGTAAAGATCCAAATACATCTCCTGTTAAGCATTCAGAATGTACTCGAACCAATACATTTTCTTTATTTTCTACATCTCCCTTTATCATCGCTACATGACATTTGCCTGTTAGTCTATCTTCATATGCAGCCAATTTAAATTGACCAAATTTGGACGGGAGAGAAGTTGTAGCAACGCATTTGATAAAATTTTCTGTTGATTTGCGATATTTAATTAAATCGGCTATCGTAATAATTTTCAAGTCATGCTTTTGAGCAAACTTCAATAAATCAGGTACGCGTGCCATTTTTCCATCATCATTCATAATTTCACAAATGACTCCTGCAGGAGTAAATCCTGCTAATTTAGCAAGATCTACAGCAGCTTCAGTATGCCCTGCACGTCTCAAAACCCCGCCATCTACTGCCCTCAAAGGGAAAACATGTCCAGGACGACGTAATTTATCGGAAGTAGTTTTCGGATCTAAAATTGCCTTTACTGTATAAGCACGTTCATATGCGGATATCCCAGTTGTTGTATCATATGCATCTACTGAAACAGTAAAAGCAGTTCCATTCGCATCTGTATTATGCATTACCATTGCATCTAATTCTAATTCATCTAATCTTTTTCCATGCACAGGCATACAAATTAGCCCTCTACCATATGTAGCCATAAAATTAATCGCTTCTGGAGTAACCATTTCCGCAGCCATAAGAAGGTCGCCCTCATTTTCGCGTTCTTCATCATCAACAACAATAATCATTTTACCTAATTTTATATCTTCTATTGCCGATTCAATCGAACTAAAACTCATTATATTCCCTCCATTAAAATCCATTTTCTCGCAAGAAATCCATAGATATACTTGTTCTTTTCTCTTCTTTTACCGATAAATTCAGCAAACGTTCTACGTATTTTCCGATAATATCATTTTCAATATTAACAATATCTCCAACAGCTTTCTTTCCTAAAGTCGTCATTTGCGCACTATGTGGAATCAGAGATACTGAAAAATACGAATCTGCCACCTCAACAACCGTTAAACTGATACCATCAATCGCTACAGACCCTTTTTCAATGATATAACGTAATAAATGGTCTGCAACTTTTATTTTTACAACAATTGCATTATCATCCTTTGTCATACTTAGAATTGTTCCAATTCCATCAATATGACCACTAACGATATGCCCCCCAAATCGATCACCTAATGCCAAAGTTCTTTCTAAATTTACAACATCACCAATCTTGAGCTGTGATAAAACAGTTCTTTTTACTGTCTCTGGCATAACATCCGCTGTAAAGTCATGTTGATGATAACGAACAACCGTAAGGCAAGTTCCATTGACTGCGATACTGTCTCCTATTTTTACATCTTCAAGCACTTTTTTTGCCGTAATTGTAAGTTGAATTGATTTAGCACCAGATTGAATTGCCTTTACGATTCCTAATTCTTCAATAAGCCCTGTAAACAATAACCTATGCCTCCTTATCTTACATAGCCGGTAATTAAAATATCTTCATCAAAGCGCTCCGTAGTAATATCATTTAACTGATAGGCATCTTTCATATAAAAAGTTCCTTTTCCGCCTACCGGAGAAGCTGCATCTGTTCCGCCAATAATTTTAGGTGCAATAAAGCAATGCACCTTATCCACTAAATGTTCAACAAAAAATGAATAATTTATTCTTGAACCACCCTCAACCAAGATACTACAAATATTTTTTTCAGCTAAAATTTTAAGTAGATCACTTAAATCAACTCGATCAGCTTTTTCCTTCGTCACAATCACTTCAATTCCTACTTGAAGTAAAGCCGCGATTTTTTCTTGAGATGCTCTTTCTGTAACCGCAAGAATAGTATGTGCACTTTTATCCGTTATAACAATAGAATCTAACGGAATTCGTGCCTTGCTATCGACAATGATGCGAACTGGATTTTTTCCCAAGTGGTCTAGTCTTGTTGTTAACGTAGGATTATCAGCTAAAACAGTCCCAATTCCAATTAAAATTCCATCATATAAATCACGTAATTGATGTACGAATTTACGTGATTTTTCATTTGTTATCCATTTTGAATCCCCAGAAACAGTTGCAATTTTTCCATCTAAGGTCATCGCCGTTTTTACGACAATAAAGGGCATTTTATGTACAATCCACTTTAGAAAAACTTCATTTAGTTTCTCTGCCTCATCGCGACATACACCCTCAACCACTTCAATTCCTGCTGCTTTTAATTCTTTTAATCCATTTCCTGCAACCAGTGGGTTCGGATCAGTCATCGCTACAATGACTTTTTTTATCCCTGCTTTTATTATCGCTTGGCAGCAAGGTGGTGTTTTCCCATAATGCGAACACGGTTCTAACGTAACATAAATATCTGCACCTTTTGCTAACTCTCCTGCTTGGTGTAGCGCATGAATTTCAGCATGCTCTGTTCCAGCTTTTCTATGCCAGCCTTGTCCCACAATTCGATTATCTTTTACAATAACGGCACCAACTAATGGATTTGGCGTTGTTCGCCCTGATGCATAGGCAGCGATTCTTAATGCTTCACGCATATAAATTTCATCCATTAAATCATCTCCCTAAAAATAAAGAGACTATTAAAAAGAGATTCATCCCTTTTAACAGCCTCAGACAGACATACCTATAGTAAATAAAAATTCCTATAAGCTAAGTCTTTTTTCATCCAGACTATACTGTCGGCCTCGGAATTTCACCGAATCTGCCAAAAGGCTCGCGGGCTTTACCGCCGGTAAGGAGTTTCACCTTCCCCAAAGACTGCTTAAATTATATATAAATAATAATTAAATTCTAACATCGTGCACCAAAATAATCAAGTAAATTTATCATAGATTCTTACTATCGGAAGATTTTACAATTTCAGATAAAACTCTTTTTACTAAGTCATCTGAAATATCATTACGAATAATTACCTGCCCAATCGAGTTCATCAATACCCACTTTACTTTACCACTCGTCACTTTTTTATCCCGACCAATAAATTCAAATAAGTTTTCAATCGTACAATCAAACGCATATAAAGGCAACTGAAATTTTTGTATGATCTGAATGACTCTATTTAAAACCGTTTCATCAATAAGCCCTAAATAGTGACTTAATAAGGCGGCTCCATGCATTCCTATCCCAACTGCTTCACCATGATTATATTTTTTATAACCCGTATCACTTTCAACCGCATGCGCAATTGTATGCCCAAAATTCAAAATAATCCGCAGTCCAGCTTCCTTTTCATCTTTACTCACCACATCTGCCTTTATCTCACATGAACGCCGAATTATATGAGATAATGTATTTTTATCAAGTTCCAATATTTTTTGACTATTTGTATCTAAATAATCAAAAAACTTATCGTCAGCAATAATCCCATATTTAATAATTTCCGCTAATCCTGAATAAATTTCACGTTGCGGAAGTGTTTGTAATATCTCTAAATCAATCAGAACAAATTTAGGTTGATAAAAAGCACCAATCAAATTTTTACCTAACTCGTGATTAATTGCAACCTTTCCGCCTACACTTGAATCTACTTGCGCTAATAGGCTGGTTGGAATCTGTATAAACGGTACACCACGCAAATAAGTAGCAGCAATAAAGCCTGTTAAATCTCCAACCACGCCCCCGCCTAATGCGATTATCGGAGATTTTCTATCTAACCCCAATTCAATTACTTTCGTATAAATTTTTTGTGCGATATTAAATGATTTTGCCTGCTCACCTGCATGAACAACAAACAAATCGAATGCAAACCCATTTTGATTCAGGATATTTAATAGTTTATCCCCATATAAAAGTGCTACATTACTATCTGAAATTAACAAGCCTCGCTTTGAAAAAGAAAAGGATTGCATCAGTACTTCTAATTGGTCCAAAAAACCTTCACCAATATGAATATCGTAACTCTGACTACCAAGCACAACGCTAACCTCTTGCACGTAAAATCCCCCCTTTTCTCATAAAATCAATGATTTTATCTGTTACTTGTAACGGCGAAATATTGCTTGTATCAATCACACAATCCGCTTTACGATAAAATTCTATACGAGATTTTAGCAACTCCTCAATTACCTTACGTCGATCAACCGTTTCTAATAAAGGACGTGAATTTCTTCTGCTAGTTCTCTCTAAAATAGAATCAATTGAAGCAGTTAGTGAGACAACAACTCCATTTTGGCTTAGCAAATTCATATTATGTGGATTAAGAACCACACCTCCGCCAGTTGAGATAACTGCATGATGATATTTGGCAATAGTTTTGATAATTTCTGTTTCTCTTTCACGAAAATATTTTTCTCCATATTTTCGAAACATTTCCGGAATACTCATCTTATTTACAGCTTCAATCTTATTATCAGTGTCGATAAAAGAATACCCTATTCTATTAGCCAATAATCGTCCAGTACTCGTCTTTCCTGTGCCCATAAAGCCAATTAATATAACATTTTTCATCATATCACCTATTTATTCTTGCTATGTAATGATCTATTGCTGCCTTTAAGTCACAAATATTGTCTCCACCAAACTTTTCAATTAACAGTTCCGCAAGCACAATTGCCGTCATTGCTTCGCCTACTACTGAGGCTGCAGAGACTGCACAAACATCGCTTCGCTCTGTATTCGCTTTTACTTCTTCCTTAGAGTTTATATCAACCGAAGCTAATGGACGCATCAAGGTAGGGATTGGTTTCATTACAGCTTTAATTACAATAGCTTCTCCATTGCTCATGCCACCCTCAATTCCACCTGCATGATTTGTTTTTCGATAGACGTTCTTATTCGCATTATAAAACATTTCATCATGGGATTGACTTCCTGGTAAATTGGCAAATTCAAAACCTTCACCCACTTCTACCCCTTTAATTGCTTGTATAGACATTAGCGCACTCGCCAATTTTGCATCAAGTCTTCTATCCCACTGAATGTGGCTCCCCAAACCAGGAATCGTATTAAATACAACTATTTCAAAGACTCCACCTAAAGTATCGCCATTTTTCTTCGCTTGATCAATTGCATCTTTCATTTTCGCTTCAGCAATTTTATCACAACAATTTAATTCTGATTCTACTTTAGATTCTTTCAATATTGTATAATCTATATTCTTAGGATTAACTTTAACACCACCAATATTAGTAACATGAGATCTAATTTCGATTCCACAAGCTGATAGCAAACATTTGGCTATAGCTCCTACAGCAACTCTTGTCGCTGTTTCCCTAGCACTTGCTCGTTCTAAAATATCACGAATATCTTCACGATTATATTTTTGGCTGCCAATTAAATCAGCGTGACCTGGACGAGCTGCTGTCACTTTTGCTCCTGCAACGTTACCAAATACAGACATTCTTTCTTCCCAATTAGACCAATCTTTATTATTAATTCTAATTGTAATTGGATCTCCAATAGTTTCACCAAAACGAACACCTGATAAAATATCAGCTTTATCCGTTTCTATTTTCATTCTACCTCCACGACCATAGCCCTGTTGGCGCCTCGCTAAATCGGTATTAATTTTATTAATATCAATTTTAATACCCGAAGGTAATCCTTCTATAATTGTAACTAAGCATTGCCCATGAGATTCTCCTGCAGTTAAAAAACGAAACATATTATATCTCCTTTTTCATTTTATTTCTATTAAAAAACTGCGTCTAACCTAATTGGTTTTAGACGCAGATGATTTTGTTGCTTTTGCATTTTCTCCAGATGAATCCTTTGAACTTCCATAACAGTAAACAACTAATGCTAAATCACTTTCCACAATATTTCCTTTTGCCGATGCTTGAATCGTAGAAATACTTGTCAATCGATCTAGTCTATTTAAAGCTTGCAAAAATTTCAAGAAATCGAAATAATCACCGCTTATTTTTAAAGCTATCCTAAACTCACGATAATTATTTTTATCAACTAGTTCACCAGGAGTAATATTGTTAATTTGAATAGATGACTGTATAGCAATTTTTGAAATCTCATCAATAAAAAGGCTGACATCAGGATTTTCAGGAATCATCTTATTTATTTTATCTAATTTACTATTTAGTTCATTATCATAAGCGTTAATATCAGGATGGTTACTAATAAAATCTTCTATTACTTTAATTTGTTGCTGTTCTAATTCCAATTGATTATTTAATGTACAAATTTCCTCACTCTGCGGACTATAGATGAAAAAGTAGAAAATTATATTTAAAATGATTAAATTAAGTGAGAATAATGTCAGTTTATATTTTAACTCAAGTTTTGTCAATGATAAATTCATTTCTATAACTCCTTGAATTTTGCAGTAACTTCAAATTGAGTAATCTCCTGATTCGATACTTTGGTAACATTTGCACTGGTCAAAGATACCTCAGTAAATGCCTTATTATTTTCAAAACGATTTAAAAAAGTTGCTAATTGAGGATAACTAGAGGCATTGCCTTTAATTCTAACAACTTTTTTTTCATCCATATGAAATTCAGTCAACCAAACATTAGCTGTGACCAGCTCACTTATATTTGATAAAACTGCATATTCCGCATTTATGTTCTTAGAGATTCCTGTCACTACTGCATTTTTTTTATTAATAACCTGTTGTTTTTTTTCAGTAATTTCTTTTTTTTCAATACTTTTGGTCATAAGCTGATAACTTTCTTTGGCTGAAAGAATAGTATCTTGCAATATAGCAGCTTGAAAAAGCATGAAAAAATAAATTCCAACCCAAACAATAACAAAAGAACTCGTAACTATCGTAATGAATCGTTTCAATGGAATTTGTTTTCGCCGTTTTTCAGGTGGTAATAAATTAATTTTAATCATACAACATTACCTCTCATTGCCAATCCAACTGCAATTGAAAATTGTGATGAAACTTTTTTAATATAATTAGAATCAAAGGAATCATTAATCGTTAAGCAAGCAAAAGGATTATGCCGAGCAACCGGAATAGAAATCAATTGCTCCAGCTGCTGCTCTAGACCATTAATTCTCGTACCCCCACCAGTAAGAAAAATATTATCGACAACAGCATCTTTGTTTTGTACACGATAATATTCAATCGTACGCAAAATTTCATCTGACAGTTCTTGGACAATACCCTGTAATTCTTTTGCTAAAGTTATCAATAATTCATTTGCAGTATCATCTGCTTGAATTAAATTTTGCTGACTTTGCTTTAACATTTCCGCCTCTGCACTATCTACAGATAAACTTGATTGAATAATTTCCGTAAAACTATCCCCGAAAATGGGAATATTTCTTGCCGCAATTGGAATATTATTTTGAAAAATTAAAACTTGTCCATTTTCCTTACCAATATCAACTACAATATAATTTTCTACCGTTCGTATTGTTCTTGTTAAGGCAAACGATTCTCCCTCAATTGCAACAATATGTAAATTCAATTCTTGCATCATTTTAACATTCTCATCAACCACGCTCATTGGTGCTGCTACAAGCATAACCGGCAATATTTCTGTTTCATTATCCATATTACTTTCTAGAATGGCAAAATCATAATAGTAAGTATCAGCTTCATAAGGCACATATTTTTCAATATCCCATTTTACAGCCTCTGCCAATTCTGTATCTGGCATTTTAGGAAATTCTACTCGACGTTCAAATATATCGCGACCTCCTATAGACAAAATAACATCCTTAGATTGAATCCCATGAAGTTCTATTAAATGTGTTATCGCCGAAAAAATACGTTCATATCTACTCATATCATCATTATATTTCTCACCAAATAAAGGTGCATAAGCAATATTTTTCAGAATAAACTCATCAGATTCCATTTTTAATTCAATCATTTTCACATAAGAATTTCCTATATTAATCCCCAAAATAGAATTAGGCTTTGAAAAAAGTTTATTTTCTATCCAATTTAGAATTTTCTTTTTATCTTTTAACATGTCTAGGATTTGCCTCCACAATATCAATTGCTTTACCTAACGCAATGAAAATATCAACTTCATTTTCTGTTTCATACAATTCAAGCCGTGTATATAAATCTCCTTTTTCAGTCGTTACATAGCATGGTTTTAAACGATTAAGTGCTAATACTGCGATATCAGTTTTACATTGCTCGCATTTGCAAACACTCTGATTTTGTTCTAAAAAACCGTCCAAATGCTGAAAAACAAAATCCTCCATACAATTTTTAATCTTCATAAAAGCACCTCTAGCATTTTTATTCATCTAAGGTCTCCAATAAACAACATGCATTTTTTCTTCAGCGTCTACTTGCATTTCCACAATATATTGACTTCTTGATTTTTCACTAATTCCAACAGCTAAAATGCTTGCTTTACCTCCAGTATTATACACTCGAATTTCACATTTGCCAGTTGAAAACTCTATCGTTTCTATAATACCAGAATTATTTTCTTTTGCATATTCCTTATTATGTATTAATTTTACAATTGCATAATTTGCTCCCGCTTTTGCTAAATATTGTGCTTGAATATTAGATAAATGCAGCTCCTCAGTAGCAAAATTTACATTTACTAAATTCATACAAGACATAACGATTGTCGTTAATAATGTGAGAAGAATTAAATTTATAATTGTACTAAACCCATATTGATTTTTCAATTTCTCACCTACAAAGAATTTTCATTAGAAATATTTAAGGCAGTAGCAACGGTATGTAATTTTAAAAAAACTTTTTTGTCCTTATCGCTTGCGCAAATTTCAATAAAAATCGATTTTGCTGAAATTCTTTTAAAAGTTAACCCAGTAATTGTACTATTACACATTTTACTTTCACCAGTCATCGGTTGAAAATCACAAGTCAATCTACAAATACCTTTCGTATTATCTATCCTATAAATCGTTTTTTTCTCTTCTTTCCTATCTTTATCTATATATAGATCAGTAATAATAGTTAAAGTATCATCTGTTATATCAAATTTTTTTGCATAGGTAAAATCTTGTACTATACACTCTAGTGCATAACGCATTTCTGATTGCAAAGCAATTCGTGTAACTAAGAGCGTATTTTGTTTTATCGCTATATCTGCTATAGGAACAACACATGAAGCTATCATGACATGCAAAGTCAATGAAATTAATAAAGCAACCAAAGAATAGCCATTTTCTCTGAAAACAATTTTAAAATAAAATATCTTTAGACAATAATGTTTCAAACTTGACATTATATAAAACGCCCCATTCTTGCCAAGCTACAATTACTTTAACTTTGTCCATGTGAAAAAACTCTTCATGTGTAATTGTTGTTGTTACTTCAAAAGTCGTATGATTTTCGATTACCTGCTTTACTGAACTCGTATAATCTATTGCCATTAAATCGGCCTTGGTTAAACTCTCAATTGCTACTTGTGCAATATTCGCTGCATTCATACGATTTTGCGCATTCATGTTTTGTTTTATTATCATTTGCTGAGTAAATAAAAGAGAAGTAATTGCTGTCAAAAGAATACATGAAATCAGAACTCCAATTAATGAAAACCCTTTTTCATTCATCATAAACAATCTCCACTATCTATTGCGTTCGGATTCGCCCTACGCGGTCAATAATAATCAATCGATTTTTCCCATCTTTATCTTGCAAAGAAATCGTACATGCCTGATTGATTTGCCCCTTGTAATTAAAACCGATAAAATTCTGTTGATTGTTTGAAACAATTTTTATCCCACCTGGAAAATCTATCCTTTTTAAAATCTTTGTGCCACAACAAATCATATACCCTGAATTATTTCCCTGCAAAAGATTCAACGTAAGTACTAAATCTGGCATTATTTGGGGCTGACTTGTATTTCCTCGCAATGAATTTAACGACATTTGCTGCATCCAACGCAAATTCATCACAAGCTCATCCGTTGCAAAATTTAATTGATGCTTCTCCGCAATATTTTGTTTTGGCAGTCCAATTAAGCAAATAATCCCTAAAATAGCAACACAAATCAAAAGCTCAATTAAAGTCACTCCACGCATCAGCGATTCACGTTAAAGAAAAATACCATTGCAAAATTTCAATTCCATAGATATAGACGATCCAAGCAGAAATCGCAATAAATGGGCCAAACGGTATATAATCCTTACGGCTTTTGATTCGTGTTGCTATTAATAGGACACCAACAATCCCACCTAAGATAAACGCTAACATTAATACGAGCAAATTCATTTGCCAGCCCAGCCACAAGCCTAACACAGCGGCAAATTTGATATCTCCTCCTCCCATTCCCCCTCCACTTACCATAGCAATAATAAATAACAATCCCCCACCGACAAAGAACCCAATCCCCATACTCATCCAATCTAAAGGATTCACCAGCAGAGAAAAAGATAACAAACCTAAATCAGTGATTAAATCACTATGTTCAAATAATAAATTTATCAAAACACCAACGATTCCCATCGGTAATAAAACCTTGTCCAAAATCAATTGATGGTCATAGTCAATAAACGTAATTACAACTAAAAATGAAATAAAAATCAGTGCTTTTAATAATTCTAAACCTAAGCCAACCTGATAATAAGTAAACAAAAATAAAAAACCAGTTAATAGCTCCATCCCTGCATAACGAGGCGATATAGATGTTTTGCAAAAACGACATTTTCCCTGTAATACAAAATAGCTAAGTACCGGCACTAAATCTAATACTTTTAGTTCATTTCCACACGACATGCAATGTGACGACGGAAAAACAATCGATTCATTCTGCGGCAATCGGTAGATACATACATTGAGAAAACTACCGATTAATAAGCCTAAAATAAAAATAAATGCAAAATCCAATGTTGTACCTCCTTTAGATAGATTCGGATAGTAAATAAGCAACTAAGCAAAAGCTTAGTTGCTTATTTGTAGAGATTAAAACCTCATCACGTTCCTGATGATGCAACATAACCAAAGTCTTCCGCTACTTTTGCAGTACCTCCAACAGTTAATGTACCACGACCAGTTGTAGTATTAACTCCATATGCAGTTTCCGCATCCAATGTTGTAGTTGAATTTGCCTTTAAATACAAACCACCTTTAGGTGATTTTAATTTAGAAACTTCAGTAGTTAAATAATTTTGTAAATCTGTTATAGTAGCAGGCATTTTACCATTGTCTGCTTGATATTGAACGGATGCAGAATCAATCGTTCGCAAATCTGCTTGAACTCTAGCTGTATTCGCCTTTGCTGTAGATTCATTAAATCTAGGAATCGCAATAGCTGCCAATACACCTAAAATCGCAATAACTACCATTAATTCAACTAAAGTGAAACCTTTTTGGTTCATTCGTTTACGAATTGCTTGTATCATTTGTTTCACCTCCTCTCATTAATTTTCTATAGCATTCCTCTATTGCAAATTAGCCACCAACGTTGTTTACTACATCAAACATTGGTAATGCAATAGAAATAACAATAGATCCAATAATTAAGCCAAGGATGACAATCATCATAGGCTCTAATAGACTGCTTAGTCTTGAGACAACATCATCGACATCATCTTCGTAGAAATCGGCAATTTTTCCCAGCATCGTATCCATCTGCCCTGTTTCTTCGCCAACGGCAATCATTTGTACGACCATTGGTGTGAAAACCTTGCTGGAATTCAGCGTATCGGATAGTGTAAATCCGTCCCTGACATCGGTTTGTGCAGCGGTTAATGCATTGACCAATTGCATATTCCCGGTGATATTTTTTACAACATCAAGTGCCGTGATAATCGGTACACCACCATGTAGTAAAGTTCCCAATGTACGACTAAATCGTGCAATCGAAATTTTCCTAACTAGCATGCCAAATACAGGCATTCTGAGAATCATTGCATCAAAATATAGTTGGTATCGCGGAATTTTATAAATTCGTGTTGCGCCAAATACCATCGCAATAAGTCCGATAATCACCAGCCACCAATATTCTTGAAAAAATCCGCTTACACCTAATAAAAACTGTGTTGGTAACGGTAATTCAGAGTGCATGTTATCAAACATACTCTTAAATGTCGGCATAACAAACGTCAAAATAAAAATCACAACTAAAACGGCTAAACAAATCACTACAACCGGATATGTCATTGCCGATTTAATTTTTTCGCGCATTTTGTAATCTTTTTCTAAATGCACTGCTAGACGATCCATTACATCGTCCATTACACCACCGACTTCGCCGGCGGTAATCATATGTATCATAATCGGTGGAAAAATATGTTCATATTTTTTTATTGCTGAACTAAAGGTATCCCCACCTTGAATTTGTTGATAAATATCTTTTAAGGCATTCTTTAATACCGGGTTATGCGTCTGTTCAATGAGAATACTTACTGCTGTTACCAAAGGCAATCCTGCATTAATCATAATTGACATCTGCCTACAGAATATTGCAATTTCTTTCGGCTTTACGCCACGCAACTTACTAAAGAATTCATTAATATCTGTTGTTTCCTTTGCCTCTTTAATTTGAGTCACAAAATAACCTTTTTCACGAATAAATGAAGCAACTACATTTTGAGAATCTGCAGCAATTTTTCCGGTAATTAAAGTACCTCCGCGATCTCTCGCTTTATATGTAAAAGTTTTCGCCATATTTATACTCCTATTAAATCAATAGATTAAACTAATCGATTGACGGGAGAGTTTCTAAGTAAAGTATCCGGATCATTGGCACACGCCAAAGCATCTTCCATTTTAATTAAGTTTTGTTGCACAAGATTTTTCAGCGCCATATCCATCGTTTGCATCCCTAGTTTAGCACCGGTTTGAATACTCGAAATAATGTGATGCGTTTTCCCCTCACGAATTAGATTACGGATTGCTGGTGTAGCAATCATAATTTCTAACGCTGCAATCCGTCCATCGCCATCTTTTCTAGGTAGGAGCTGTTGTGCGATAATTCCTTGCAAGGTCATAGATAGCTGAACTTTTACTTGTTGTTGTTGATACGGCGGGAATGTATCAATAATTCTATCCACCGTTTGTGCAGCATCACAAGTATGCAACGTAGCAAAAACTAGATGCCCAGTTTCTGCTGCGGTAATCGCTGTCGAAACTGTTTCCGCATCGCGCATTTCTCCGACTAAAATAACATCTGGGTCTTCACGCAATGCAGCACGCAATGCATTACCAAATGATAATGAATCTGTATTTACTTCCCTTTGATTTACAATACTCTTATTATGTCTATGCAAATATTCCACTGGATCTTCCATAGTAATAATATGCGAATACTGGGTTTGATTAATCAAATTAATCATTGCCGCAAGCGTTGTCGATTTTCCTGAACCCGTAGGTCCTGTCACAAGAACCAACCCACGAGGTTTTAACGCTAACGTCTTTAAAATATCAGGATGTCCTAAATCTTCAAGCGTCGGTATTCTATCAGCAACTAAGCGAAGGACAATGGCTATGGTTCCTCGTTGTCTAAATGCATTCACACGAAATCTTCCATATCCAGATAAAGAATAGGAAAAGTCAACTTCTCCATACTCCAAAAAATGTGCCTTTTGGTTATCATTTGTAATGGATTCAAACATCTCTCTTGTATCGTTCGGTAATAGTCGATTATGTTCTGAAAAAACAAGTTTTCCATTGATTCTAAATGCAGGCTGAATTCCGACTGTCAAATGCAAGTCAGAGGCTTTTTTTTGTGCTGCCTCTTTTAATAATTCATCAATTTTACTAAATTGTTCATTTTTATAAATCTGCGTAAGCAACTTTCATTACCTCTTTCACCGTTGTTTTTCCTTCTAAGACTTTTTGTATGCCATCTTGTCTCATACTAATCATTCCTTCAGAAAAAGCTGCATTTTTTATTAAATCTACTGATGCATGATTCGTAATTAATTCTCGAATATTCTTTGAAATCGGCAATACTTCATGAATTGCTAAACGCCCTTTATAACCAGTTCCACCACAGCTTGGGCACCCTCTACCACGATATAAAACAGTATCACCGTCACACATATTTTCCATAAACTCATATTCTAGAGAATCTTTTTCTAGTTGATAAGATTCTTTACATTCAGAACAAATTACACGAACTAACCGTTGGGCAATAATCCCTAATACCGAGGATGAAACAAGAAATGGTGCAACGCCCATATCAACTAAACGAGAAATAGCTCCAGCCGAATCGTTTGTATGTAAAGTACTTAAAACCAAATGTCCTGTCAACGCTGCGCGAATTGCAATATCAGCTGTTTCGCCATCACGAATTTCCCCTAACATAACAATATTAGGATCTTGTCGTAAAATAGAACGCAAACCCGCAGCAAAAGTTAATCCAGCTTTTGGATTAATCTGTACTTGATTAATTCCATCTAAACGATATTCAACAGGGTCTTCTACTGTAATAATATTCTCCGTCGACTTATTTAATCCCGTTAAAGTAGAATATAATGTAGTTGTTTTTCCCGATCCCGTAGGACCAGTAACTAAGATCATTCCATATGCCTGATTATATAATTTACTATATCGATTAAGATTGTATTCAGAAAAACCTAAACTCTTAATATCAACAATTACAGAACTTCTATCTAAGATTCGCATTACAATTTTCTCACCTATAACTGTCGGTAATGTCGATACACGCAAATCGTAATCTTTGTTGTTTTCAACATATTTAATTCGTCCATCTTGAGGGATTCGTCGTTCTGCTATATCTAAATCACTCATTATCTTTATTCTTGACACTAATAAAGCATGCGTTTTATAGGGAAAAGAAAAAAATTCTCTTAGCGCCCCATCTATTCGATAACGAACTCTAAGCGCTGTATCCGTCGGCTCAATGTGGATATCACTCGCACGTTCTTTTATGGCTTGGCTAATAATCGTATTTACTATACTAATTACAGGAGCATCATTCGCCGTCTGAACCTCCGATATACTTGCTACATCCTCAGGCTTAATAATACTAGACGCTTTGTTTACAAGTGCTTGAACACCATAAAACTCATTAATTGCACGCAAGATATCCTTTTCAGTAGCAATCGCAGGAACGATATCCAGTCCACTAATCGTCCGAACATCATCAATTGCATAAAAGTTTGTCGGATCCACCATTGCAATGGTTAATTTTTTGCCATTTTTATCAATTGGAAGAATACTATACCTTTCAGCAATCGCTTGTGGTACCAATGCAATAACTTCCGGGTTTATATTTAAACCGGTTAATACCACATGAGGAACACCTAACTGTATCTCCAATGCTTTAATTAAGGATTTTTCAGTCACATATCCCAAACTAATTAAAGCTTTTCCTAATCGCTCCTTTGTTGTTTTTTGTACAGTTAACGCCTTATCCAATTGCTCTTGCGAAATTACATCTGCGTCAATTAAAAGGTCTCCTAGTCTTTTTTTCACAATTGCCATAATAAACTCCTCATGTTCTCACTACAGTTCCTAGTACTTTAGCTCTAGAACATATTTTCAATATTCTTCTTTTAATATATAAATCCTGCCAAAAAAGAAAAAAAAGTAAGAAAATTTATACTTTTTCACAAAACTTGCAACATTTTTTTAGTATTTGGCATAATACCCGTCCAGATTTTAAATGATTCAGCACCTTGCTCAACTAACATTTCCGCCCCATTCATAATTTTATGTCCGTTTTGCTGAGCTTCGCTTAAAAATTTTGTAATTGAGGGATTATAAATCAAATCATAAACAACAATCCTATTTTTAATTTTATTCCATTGAATAGGTGGCTTTTCTTCCAAATTGGGATGCATTCCTAATGGTGTTGCATTAATTAACAGCGACATATCAGTTAATTTACTTTGAAACGCGTCCGTTGTCCAATCCTGAGCCTCAATAGCTAAATAATCTTTGAAAGCATCTACTAACGGTTGCACTTTCAATGGATTTCTAACGCCAATCACAATAGATTTTATTCCAGCTTTAATTAAGCCCCAAATTACAGCCCTAGCAGCACCACCAGCACCAAGCAAAACAGCCTGTTCATCTTTTATTTTCACCTTATGATTATAGAGTGAATTAATAAACCCGCTGGCATCTGTATTAAAACCTTTTATCAAGTTATCTTCAAAAAGAATTGTATTGACTGCACCGATCATCTTTGCATTCTCATCTATTTCATCTAGTAACGAAATAACCTCAATTTTATGAGGAATCGTCACATTAACCCCTCGATAATTTAATGCCTGCAATCCTTTAATTGCCTCTTTTAACTTATGCGGATGAACCAGCATTGCCGTATATGCATAGTCAAGTCCAGAATCTGTTATTGCGATATTTTGCATTAAAGGTGACAAAGAATGCTCAATTGGACATCCAATTACTCCAATATTTTTTGTTTTTCCTGTTAACATAAAAATCCCCAATCATTATTTATACTTTTTTAAAATCTTTTTTTCAAAAATGCGCATGATTTTCGTTGTCACAAATTCATCCTTACTTAGCGGATTCACTAAAATCGTAAATAAACCTGCACAATTTCCACCTAGTATATCAGTAAATAATTGATCCCCGATAACTGCAACAGAATTTGATGGCAAATTCATTTTTTTTATACAACTTTTAAATCCTTTTCCAAAAGGCTTCCAAGCCCTGGCAACATAATAAGCATTTACTTCTTTTGCTATTCGCGATACACGCGTGGAAAAATTATTAGATAAAAAACATATTTCGAACTGATGAACATGGACTAGATAAAACCAATCGCACATTTTACTTTCTAACACATCACGATTCCAATGAATAACCGTATTATCTAAATCTAAAATCAGCCCACGAATTCCTTGTCTCCTCAATTCCTCTAAATCAATTTCAAAAACAGACTTTCGTACTAAATCAGGCATTAAAAATTTTTTGATATGAATTACCTCCAAATAAAATTAAATCGTAGAGTAATTTCCACGCAGTTGAATTGCTTCTGCAATATGCTGCTCCACAATTTCTTCACAGTCCGCTAAATCCGCAATAGTCCTTGCAACTTTTATAATGCGATCATAACTTCGTGCAGATAAATTCATCCGCGTAAATGCCTGTTCTAATAAAATCTTTCCTTTCGAGTTTATTAAGCAAGTTTTCTTTAGGTGTCTATGACCCATCTGCGCATTACAAAAAAGGTGATAGTTTTCTAAACGTTTCTTTTGAATCGTACGGGCTTTCTCCACTCTTGCTCTAATAACTGACGAAGACTCTGCTACTTTTAAATCTGTGAACTCCAAATACTCTAATCTAGGAACATGAATATGAATATCTATTCTATCTAATAATGGGCCTGAAATCTTTCTAGTATAGCGTTTAATTTCCGCTGGTGTACAAATACATACTTGCTTTGTGTCACTTAGAAATCCGCACGGACAGGGATTCATCGCTGCAATAAGCATGATCTTTGATGGGTACGTAATAGATGCATTGGCTCTTGCAATTGCTACTTGTCCATCTTCTAAAGGCTGCCGTAACACCTCTAAAGCAACTTTGCTAAACTCCGGTAGCTCATCTAAGAAAAGTACACCATTATGACTTAATGTTACTTCTCCTGGCTTTGGTATACGTCCACCTCCAATCATACCTGCATCTGATATGGTATGATGAGGGCTACGAAATGGGCGGCTTCTTATTAAACCAGCGTTATCTTTTAATAAACCCGCAACACTATATATTTTTGTAACTTCTAGCGCCTCTTGACTTGACATTGTCGGCAAAATTGTACTTACTCGTTTCGCTAACATCGATTTACCACTACCTGGCGGTCCGACCATAAGTACATTATGCCCGCCAGCAGCTGCGATTTCTAGTGCTCTTTTTGCGGCAAATTGTCCCTGAACATCAGAAAAGTCATCTGATAATGAATCAACAATCGCCGTAGTACTGTTCTTATTGCAAGGCTTTAAATTTTCATCACCATTAATATAACGAATAAGCTCTGATAAGTACTGTGGTGCATATACCGTTAATCCTTCTACCAACAGAGCTTCATTCGAATTTTCTGGAGATACAACAAGCTTTTGAATTCCTTGCTTTTGACAATGAATTGCCATTGGCAAAAGACCTGCAATCCCTCGTAATTTTCCATCAAGTGATAACTCACCGGCAAACATTGTATCTGCAATCGAATCTTGAGAGATAAATCCAGCCGCGACTAATAAACCTATAGCAATCGGTAGGTCAAGGCCAGAACTATCTTTTCGAATATCTGCTGGAGCTAAATTAATCGTAGTTTTTCTTGCTGGCAGTCTAAATCCAGAATTTTTAATTGCAGCCCGAACCCGTTCTCTTGATTCTCTTACCGCAGCATCCGCTAAGCCAACAATATCAAAACTCGGCAAACCATTTCCCATATCAACTTCAACATTAATTAATATGCCATTTACTCCAAGTGTTGTAGAACCTAAAGTTTGTGCAAACATCTATGTACCTCCCTATCGACCATTCCCCTCCCAACGCTTAAATAAATCGTGTTCAACAGATATTAAATCGCATATTTTTCCGACAAGCATATCAACTAAATCTTCTATTGTATCTGGTTTATGATAAAAAGCTGGACACGCTGGGAGAATTTTAACGCCTAGCTTTGCTAGTTTTAACATATTTTCTAAATGAATCGCATTTATCGGTGTTTCTCTAGGTACGATAATTAAAGATCGTCCTTCTTTTAATGTAACATCAGCAGCACGAGTTAACAAATTATCGGAAATACCATTTGCTATACAGGCCAACGTTTTCATAGAGCAAGGAACAACAATCATTGCATCATTTTTAAATGAACCACTTGCGATACTCGCCCCTATATTATTTACTTCATGTAACACATCTACTTTTTGACGCAGTACTTCTCTTGTAATATTCATTTCATAGTCAAGCACCTCCCAACCACTGTTACTAACAACTGCATGAACTTCACAACGCTGCTTTCTTAATACATCTATTAATTTTAATGCATATACAGATCCACTTGCACCTGTAATTCCTATTATTATACGCATATTTACTCCTATCTAAATTTCAAACCCATTGATAATATGATTTACATCCCATGAATGATTATTTTTCCATACCACCTCAATAATATCAAAGCTAAAATGATAATTTTCCTCTTCTATCGTAGAGATATATACTTGTGCCACTTGGATAATTTTACGTTGCTTTTTCCAATTCACAGCTTGTGATGGTACGCCATAATTTAAACTTTTTCTTGTTTTTACTTCAACAAATGTGATAAGCGATCCCTTTTTCACGATAAGATCAATTTCCCCAAGCTTTATTTTATAATTACATTTTAATATCTTATAATTTTTCGCTAATAAATAATCTGCTGCAATTTTTTCCCCTTGGATTCCAAACTCACGATTATTCATTTTTAAACCTTCTTTAGCTAAAAAAGTTTAGGCTTCGCTTTTTGATCCATTCGATATACATAAGCTAAAACTTCAGCAATCGCTTTATATAATTCAGGGGGAATTTCCCTATCTAAATCAACTGCCATCAGCATAGCTGACAACGTTTTATTTTGATAAATCGGAACTGCATTTTGCTTTGCCGCTTGAATAATATTTTCCGCGACATACCCTTTCCCTTTTGCTACAACTTTTGGTGCAGTAAATTTTTCTTCATCATATCTTAACGCAATCGCTTGCTTCCCACTAATATTTTCTTTATCCATATTGTTTTTCACCTATTTCATTTACTTTTACATCTGTTAAGGTAAATGGTAATTTTTCAAAGGCAGCCTCCAGCTCAGGGATAAATTCACTAAAAGAATTTACACTTTCTTCATTTGAAAACGCTAAACGGAGATTTAGCTTATCACCTTCATATAAACGAAAGATTACTTCTACTGCACCAATATTTTCTGTAATTAAACATATTCTTAACCATGTTTCAGCTTCTTGTTTTTTATTGTTCTTTTCTTCAGCCTCCTGATGATAAATGTGAATATAGGCAGGATATTGATGTTCATTATCGCCAAGATAGATAGGTGACATAAATGACATAGATTTTTGATTGCCACTTACCTCTACCTCAGATTCTAAAGCCTTTTTTAACCCATTACAAAAGTCCAAGATATTTTTACCTGCATTTTGCAATTTATTTTGATTTAAATCTAAGAGTTTTGTCAAATTCGTAAGTTGGACAAACGCCCAAAGCTTTGGCAACTCCGGCAAATTTTCTTTCACCGCCGCTTGCCGGATTGAAAACGGAATGTTTTCTTCAGCCATAGTTAATAATGTTTTAAGAGTGGCAACATCTTTTTCTGATAACACACTTTGTTTATCATTGATAAAATTCTTTAGTAAAGTTACATCTTCTTCCGACAGCTCTTTGTTACTATTCAACAATTGCATTGATAAATTTTTCAATAGCGCCTGTATATCCTTGCTATTTATCTGATTTGCCAAATTAGAATTTACAGCATTCGCATTTTGAGAATTTTTCTGTCCAATTTCTAAGTTTTCATTTATATTTTGCTTTCCAAGTTGCTCTGTATTCTTCGTCCCTTTTGCCAATCCTTCGCCCAGATTCTTTTCAGTTAGAACTTGTCCTTTAGCTGAATTTGCTAAATTCTCTTGTTTTACATTCGGTGTATCTTTGGAAGAATTCGTTACAGTTTCATTTGCATTTTTCTTTGCATCAAGAACTTCACTATTATTTTTCTCTTTCACTTCATTTTTAGATAAATCTTTATCCTGCGCCTGTCCTTGCTTAGTCGGATCCTGCTCATTCGCAATAGATTTTTCTGCAACTTCTGCTCCAGAATTCTCACTTTTAGCTGAAGGAATAAAAAACTTAATCAGCTGTTGTAAAATATCCGTCTCTGGTGATTTTTGTATTGGCGCTTGAACAAGCGAAAAATTATTCAGCAATAATAACTGTATTTCTTGGGGAAGCTGATTAAACTCTTTTCCTTCTAACAATTGCAAAGCAATTTTATTTAAATTCGTTGCATTAATCTCTATCCCATTTTCTTTTCCATTCAAATTTAAATTTGCGAACAATGTTTTAAAGATTTCAGGAAGTTTCTCTATTGAACTTTGTGTAAACTCAACCCCTAATTGTTCAAGAAGTTTCGCTAAAATAGTTAACTGCTCCAAACAAACTTTCTGACTTTGAATTGTATCTGATAAGCCTTGGCTTACAGAGGATTCTAAGGAAAAAGAGCTTTGCAATATTTCATTCATCATTTTTTGTAACGCTGGAGGAAGTTCTTGCTTTACGTCCATCTTATCTAAAATAGTCTTCGTTAATACATTTAATGTGCTTTGTACGGAGTTTTCGATATTGACTTCGGTTTTCGGTTGAAATGACGAAGCACTGCTAACATTGGGCTTACTCTGCGTACTAGACACTTGACTTGGACGGGCAACGCCGCTCACATTTGTATTTACATTATTCATCGACATTGATTGCTCACCTCCAAAGATTTAATTGGTTCAAAGGTTCTGCGATGAAATTCGCACGCTCCATAAGTTTGAATCGCTTGGATATGCTCTGCTGTACCATACCCTTTATTTTTAGCAAAACCATACATCGGATATTTTTTGTCAATTTCATCCATCAGTCTATCTCGTTCAACTTTTGCTACAATAGAAGCTGCTGCAATTGATGCACTTAATGCATCCCCTTTAATAATTGAGATGGATGGAACAGCTAATTTATCCAACTTAACTGCATCAATTAATACAGCCTCCACCTGTGGATGTAATTCATCTATGACCTGATACATCCCCTGAATTGTCGCCTGATAAATATTGATTTCATCAATAACCTTTTCAGAAATAACCGCTCTTTTTATCTTGATTGCATGATCTAAAATAAACTGATAAATAGTTTCCCGTCTATTTTGTGAAAGTTTTTTAGAATCATTAATATAGGGAATATGTATTCCTAACGGCAATATCACCGAAGCAACGACGACGGGACCGGCCAATGGCCCTCGCCCAGCTTCATCAACACCAGCGATAAAATTTATTCCTTTTTTCTTTAATTGAAACTCATAATGATATAACGTTTGTACACGGGCCTTTTCCAACTGCAATTTATCCCACTTTTTAATCAGTTTACTTATTGTACTACGAGGATCATTACGCAGTTCATCTATTTGATCACTTGTAAGTTTATCTAAGTTTATTAATTCAGCTAATTGAGCTGACGTTATTTTCTCCATTTTCCTACTAATCTCCAAAAATATTTTTAACATTTAATATTCGGTTAATAATAATAAATCCCTTTATCAATCAATAGAAAAGAACTGTCGACATTCATCGACAGTTCTTTTCTATGCTTCTTTTAATTCACTAAGTACCACTTGATCTATTTCATCTACATCAGCAATCTGTACACTAATAATTTCCTTGCTTGCCGTAGGAACATTTTTCCCTACATAATCAGCTCTGATCGGCAGCTCTCTATGTCCGCGATCAACTAATACCGCCAATTGAATAATACGCGGTCTTCCCATATCGATCAATGCATCTAATGCTGAGCGAACAGTTCTCCCTGTATATAAGACATCATCAACTAAAATAATGATTTTTCCTGTGATATCAACAGGAATTTCTGTTTGGTGAACGACCGGTTGATAAGCTAAAGTAGATAAATCATCACGATATAATGTAATATCGAGCGTTCCCACCGGAACTTTTACCCCTTCTATCTTTTCTATTTCTTTAGCAATTTTCTCCGCAATAGGGACACCACGCGTTCTAATTCCAACAAGAATAATATCTTGTATTCCTTTATTTTTTTCATTGATTTCATGCGAAATACGCGTTAGCGCACGTTTGATTGCTTGGCTATCCATAAGCACAGTTTTTTCAATAATATTTTTCATGTAAACTCCTCCTATCGCTTCATCTTCAACCTTAAAACTTTTAGAATCTTTTCCATATCCTCCGGCAATGGAGCAGAAAAAAACTTTTCTTCCTCTGTAATTGGATGAATAAACTCCAAAGTAGCAGAATGAAGTGCTTGTCCTTCAATTTTAAACGGTGACTTTAACGTACCGTATTTAGGATCTCCTAAAACCGGATGCCCGATATAAGTCATATGTACTCTAATCTGATGTGTTCTTCCAGTTAAAAGGCTACATTCCACTAATGTATATTCGCCAAAACGTTCAAGCACTCTAAATTTAGTTATCGCATCTTTGCCACCTTCAAAAACAATCGACATCTTTTTCCGATCCGTGGCATGACGACCAATTGCCCCTTCAATAACGCCCTCATCTTCTTTAATATTTCCATGTACAATCGTTAAATATTTTCTTTGTGCTGTCTTAGCTTTTATTTGGGCGGCTAAATTCAAGTGTGCAATGTCGCTTTTTGCAGCAACCATAACACCTGATGTATCTTTATCGAGTCGATGAACGATTCCCGGTCTAATTTCACCATTAATTCCAGATAAATCATCACAATGAAATAGAAGCGCATTAACTAAAGTACCCGTATAATTTCCAACTGCAGGATGTACAACCATACCTCTTTTTTTATTTATTACAATCAAATGCTCATCCTCATATAAAATGTCTAATGGGATATCTTCAGGTACAATTTCTACTGGTTTAGGCTCCTCTATTGTAACATCTATTTTATCTGATAATTTAAGCTTATAATTTGATTTCACAACTCTGTCATTCACAAAAATTTGGTTTTGTTCAATTTTTTTCTGAATATGCGAACGCGATAAATTTTTTATATGATCTACTAAGTAAAGATCCAATCTTTGATTTACATCATTTTCTGTAATCATAAAGGTAAATTGATTACTCATTTTTTTCTCCCTTCATCTTACAATCTGCATAAAACATTGCAATAATAATCATACCTACGCCAACAACAATAAAAATATCTGCAATATTAAAAATAGGCCAAATTTTAAAGTCAAAAAAATCTACAACTAATCCAGTCCTTATCCTATCTATCAAATTCCCTACAGCTCCGCCAAAAAGCATTCCCACACCAAGTCTAAGCATTTTAGATTTTTGAGGGATGCGCGGATATATATATCCTGTCATTAAAATCATAATTGTAGCAATTAAAATAAAAAACAGTCGCTGATTTTCTAATATTCCAAAAGCCGCTCCTGGATTTAATATATAGGTAATATGGAATATCCCTTCTATCACAGGAATAGAATCTCCTAATTCCATACTATTTTCAATAAGAAATTTACTAATTTGATCTAACAAAATTATCCCAATAGCTAAAAAATATATCGGCACACGCGTTCTCCTAACACAAATTTTTTCATTCTTACATTGCTTTATTATATCATCTTGCTTAATTTATTAAAACTTACTACTTAAATCAATTCTGCATCTTCTAAAAACAACCCTTTATTTAATTATCGAAAAAGATTTTAGCCATCTACAAAAAGAAAATTCAGTAATCCTTTTTCTTTGAAAATATAAAATAAGCCCACAAACAATAAGAAGCAAAGTAACAAATATGCTGAATTGGGGGGAGCAGAAAATATTCTCACCTATGATTGAATAAATTAAAATTCCTGGAATTTGTCCAATACCAGTCACAATAATAAAATGAAAAATTTGCATTCTAGATAGCCCGCAGCTATAACTAACCACTTTAAAAGGTACAATGGGAATAATACGTGCTGCTAGAACACCAAATAAACCATTTTCCCGGATATAATCATTAAATATTGTCAAGTAATGTTCGGGAACAATCCTTTCTATGATAACTTTCCCATAAAATCTTGACAATAAAAAATCTATAATCGCACCTAATAATGCCCCAATCCAGGAATATAAAGCCCCTAATTGCCAACCAAATAACCAAGAATTTGCCAAAGTAATAATCATTCCTGGAATAAAAGGAAACAATGACTGAAAAATCATAATAAGAATGCTCATGATAGGCATCCATATTCCATATGAAATTAAAAAGTTCTTCATTTCTTCAATATTCGCATTTCGCAATATTTCTAATACATCTTTGCAAAATTTCTGTAATTCCGGAACTAAATAATACAAAAAGAATATCCCAATGATGGATAAAAATCGTATTGTTAAGCCTTCTTTATTCTTCACAGTATCTCCTCTTTAAGTTAATTAAACCTATTACAAGTTACCTTGTTTTGCCTCAATGATATGAAGGATTTGGACAATAAAATCTCCAATAACAGGTAAATTCAATACAATCAACCGACTTAACAAATCAATAAGAATTGCAAAAACAATTGTAGCACCTACAGCTATTCCTAAGCCTTTAGAGATCCCAGCCAAAAAATTCAAATAAATGATTTTAGATGGTTTTTGTAATAAATCAATATACTCAGCAATTCTCATAGACTCTAATCGATCAGCTAACTTATCTATTTGTTTATCCAACTTATTCATACGCTCATTTTCCATGACAAAACCTCCATTTATAGCATTGCCATTTAATATAAGAAAAAACGGGCTAAGCCCGTTTTTTCTTATATTAAAGTTGTTTTACAACTTCAGCACAACGTTTGCATAAAGTTGGATGTTCAGTATCAGCGCCTACTGAATCATCATAAATCCAGCATCGTTCACATTTATCACCTTCGGCTAATGTTACCTCAACGGCAATTTCTTTTTCTGGATTTTTATATACGCTTTCTCCTAAAGCTTTATCAGTACCTTCAATAACATTTACTTGAGAAACAATCAAAATTGAAGGTAAAGCTTCCTTGATATTCATTAATTCACTATATGTTACTCCATCTGCATAAATGTTTAATTTAGCATCTAACGGATGTCCAATCACTTTATTGCGGCGAGCAATCTCTAATGCTTTTGTTAATTCACCACGCATAGCTAAAACATTACTCCATTTTTGTTCTAACTCGGCATTCAAATATTCAGTCTGTGCTTTTGGCCATGATGCAAGCTGTACGCTATCAGGCATCCCGGTTTCTTTTTGCATATACTTCCACACCTCTTCAGAGGTAAAGGTAAGAATCGGCGAAATCATTTTGACTAATGTTTTTAAAATTTCATACATCGTCGTTTGAGCTGCACGTCTTTCCAGAGAATTTGGCAAAGATGTATATAAGCGATCCTTTAAAATATCCAAATAAATCGAACTTAAATCCACTGTACAGAAATTATGAATCGTATGATAAACCACATGGAATTCATAATTTTCATATGCCTCAGTAACCGTCTCGCGAACTTGTTCCAAACGTAATAACGCCCATTTATCCAGATCTTTTAATTCAGCATAAGCTACTTTATCTTTGTTAGGATCAAACCCATTTGTATTGCCAAGAATATAACGGAACGTATTACGAATTTTCCGATAAACTTCTGACATTTGTTTTAAAATATCTTGCGACAAACGAATATCTGCTTGATAATCGGCTGATGCAACCCATAAACGTAGAATATCCGCACCAAATTTACTAATAATGTCTTTTGGAGCCACGACATTTCCAATAGATTTAGACATTTTACGACCATCACCATCAACGACAAAGCCATGGGTCAGTACAGCTTTATATGGTGCTTTACCACGCGTTGCAACTGATGTTAATAGGGAAGATTGGAACCAACCACGATGTTGGTCACTGCCTTCGAGATATAAATCGGCCGGCCAAGCCAAACCTTCGCGCTGTTCTAATACAGAAGCATGACTTGAACCGCTATCAAACCACACATCCATAATATCGCTTTCTTTACGGAAATGGTTATGACCACATTTCGGACAAACAAAGCCCTCTGGTAAAATTTCTTCTGCAGTTTTCGCCCACCATGCATTAGATCCTTCTTTTTTAAATAAGTCTTTTATTGCATGAATTGTATCATCATTAATAATATGTTCATTACATTTTTTGCAATACATAATTGGAATCGGCATCCCCCAAACACGTTGACGTGAAATGCACCAATCATGACGATCTGCCACCATATTATGAATTCGATTTTCACCCCAGGCAGGAATCCATTTTACATCTTCAATTGCTTTTAAAGCCGCGTCCCTAAACCCATCAACAGAGGCAAACCATTGTTCAGTAGCACGATAAATGATTGGATTTTTACAACGCCAACAATGTGCATATTGGTGACGAATGGAACCATTGCCAAGTAATTTTCCCGATGCAGCTAAATCCTTAATAATTGGTACATTTGCATCATGAACAAACATACCTTCATATTTCCCAGCCTCACTTGTAAATTTACCACTAGCATCTACAGGGCTGATAATCGGTAATTTACATCTCATTCCCGTTTCAAAGTCATCTTGCCCATGTCCCGGTGCTGTATGAACACATCCGCTACCTTGTTCTAATGTTACATAGTCGGCAGTTACAACCGGAGATTGTCTGTCAATGAATGGATGAGCAAACACCATTCCGGCTAAATCTGCACCTTTTATCTTCGCTAAAACCTTATATTCATCTTCAATTTTGCACTGTTTCATTACACTTTCAATTAGACCAGAAGCCATTAAATAAACTTCTTCGTTTACTTGCACCCAAGAATATTCAAATTCTGGACTAACTGCAATTGCAACATTGGCAGGTAACGTCCAAGGTGTCGTTGTCCAAATAACAGCATAAACCTTACTTGCATCCACGCCACTCGGTAAATTATTCTTCGCATCAATTAAAGGGAATTTTACAAAAATTGCATGAGATTTTTTCTCTGCATATTCAATTTCAGCCTCTGCTAAAGCCGTTTCACAAGAGGTACACCAATAAACAGTTTTAAGCCCTTTATAAATATGGCCTTTTTTCGCCATTTCACCAAATACTTCAATTTGCTTTGCTTCGTATTCTGGTTGCAAAGTCACATAAGGATGGTCCCAATCGGCTTGAACTCCTAAGCGTTTGAAATCCTCTCTTTGAATATCAACATATTTTAACGCATAATCTTTACACTCTTTGCGTAAAGCTAGTGCATCTAATTCATGTCGATTTAACCCTAAGATTTTTATTGCTGCGTGTTCAATTGGCAATCCATGTGTATCCCAGCCTGGAACATACGGGGTATCAAAGCCCTGCAATGATTTATACTTCATAATAATATCTTTTAATACTTTATTTAAAGCATGTCCCATATGAATATTTCCATTCGCATATGGAGGCCCATCATGTAAAATAAATTGTGGCTTGCCTGATGCTTGCTGACGTCGTTTTTGATAAATATTTATTTCTTCCCAATGTTTTAACATTTCCGGTTCTCTTTGTGGCAAATTACCGCGCATCGGAAATTCAGTATCTGGTAAATTTAAAGTTTTACTATAATCCAAAATATTTCCCTCCAAAAGTAAGTAAAATAAAAAAACCTCTCCATCCCCAAAAAGGGACGAGAGGTTATTCCCGTGGTACCACCCTAATGACTTATCTCATAAAAAGCCACTTTTGACGTTATAACGTTCGTCATTCGGCGCAATCTACTTTACGTTCAATCCGCAGTTCAAGAGTGATCTTCATTAACAACTTCTATCGAGCTCCCACCATTTCCCGACTCGCTGAAAAAAATGATTGCTAATTACTCTCTCTATCATAACTATTTAACATATAATGAACAGCTAACTACGAGATATTATACAAAATTAATATCTCGTAGTCAAATTCTTTATTAAATTATTCTTCCTCTGCCTCATCAGAATCTTTTAATAGCTCTAATTGAGTCAAAACCAATGTACGCATTCTTGTTCGATAAAGCTGTGATCTCTGGTTTATTTCTTCATATTCAGTCATTTTTTCTTTTACTTTTAGATTTGCTTCATCAAGCAAACGCTGTCCTGTAGCCTTTGCTTCTTTTATAATGAGCTCTGCTTCTTTTTTCGCATTTAATTTCACTTCTTCTGCAGTTTCCTGAGCTACAACTAAAGTATTATGTAAAGTATTTTCCAAATGCTGAAAATGTTCAACTTTAGTTTTAAGTTTATCAATAGAATCCTTTAAGTCAACATTTTCACGATATAGTTGCTCATAATCTTTAACAACCCTATCTAAAAACTCATCAATCTCATCTTCATTATAACCGCGAAAACTTCTTTTGAATTCTTTATTATGAATATCTAATGGTGTAAGCATGCATACTCCTCCTCAAATATCACTTTATATGTATCTTTTTAATACAATACTAATTCTACCTTTTTTAGTTTGTCCACGGATTTCCTCTACTTCAACTCTGCCTCGCCCACGCATTGAGATAATATCCCCAACTTTTATTGTCTGTGAAGCACCTTTGATTGATTGCCAATTTAGTTTTACTTTTTCTGTTGCAATATCCGCAACAATTTTACTACGTGATGAACTAAAACCTGCTGCAGCAACTGAATCAAGTCGAAGCGATGCTACAGTTGCCCTAATCTCTTTACACCGCTCTTCTTTAGGTTCAATTTCACTTAAATCACATTCTTCTACACTAATACTTGCCGCTCCAATTTGAATAAAATTCTGCATAACATATTCATAAATGGTGCTATCTAATAATATTTTGCAATGATCACTTTTCACTAATAGATCACCAAGGACATTTCTTTCGATACCAAGGCCAATTAAAGAGCCGAGGATATCCCTATGCGAAATATGATAATACTTATCATTCCAAGTCGCTTTGATTACCTTTATCGCAAAATCCTCATTGCCAAGAAAATCTTTATGTTTAAAGGAAACCCGCTGCCGCTCAGCTCCATAGTACCCCCCTGAACTATTAATTTCTATATTATCGTAAGACGCGGCAATCGTCTCAGCAATTGTATAGCCATACGGGTCTAAAAATTCACTCACCTTATACTTGCGATTTTTAGACACAAGCTCTGCAATATCAAGTAATCTAGCCGCAATTTCCGCCCCTTCAGTTCCACGATAATATCTCAATATTTTTTCACGATCAGCCATTCTTTTTCCCCATTGATTTAGATTTATTCGTTGCAGATTCAACCGCATCAATTAAAGCACTTCTTACAGCACTTTTTTCTAATTCGTAAATTCCTGCAATAGTTGTTCCTCCTGGAGAAGTGACCATATCACGAAGCTCAGCCGGATGTTTGCCTGTCTCCAAAACCATTTTCGCTGCCCCCAACATCGTTTGAGCAGCAAGTGTAATTGATACATCTCGAGTTAATCCCATCTTTACTCCAGCATCAGCTAAAGCATCAATAATAACAAAAGCATATCCCGGACCACTACCTGACAATCCCGTTACTGCGTCCATGGCACTCTCACTTAAAACAACTGCCTTACCAACTGAATCAAAGATTTCTAATGCAATTTTTTTATCGTCTTCTGTCGCATATTGTCCCATTGCAATTGCCGCCATTCCTTCTCCTACTGCTACTGGCGTATTAGGCATGACGCGAATTACGGGTTGTTCTGAAAAATATCTTTGTAAGGATTCTAAAGTCAATCCAGCAACAACAGAGATAATTAAGGTGTCCTTTTTTACACTTTTATAAATAGACTTTAAAATACCATGAACAACTTGTGGCTTCACTGTTAAAAATAAAACATCTACACTACTTCCAACAATATTTCCTTCACCTTGAGCTTCAATATTATATGTAGTTTGTAAATATGCTCGACGTGATTCAATAATCTCAGCTACATTAATATTTCTTGCAGGAACTAATCCTGCTTTGATTATCCCACTTAAAATAGCTTCAGCAATTGCCCCGCCACCAATAAATCCAATCTTTAAATTATCCAAATTGCTTCCTCCTATTTATTTAACCAAGGCATAACTAACTCAGATTCTTCTTCATTCTTAGGGGTATAAGCTACATCAACATTACTTGGAGTACATAAAAAGATATTGTTTCCAACCTTTTTAATCGTTCCTGCTAACGCATAAACTGTTCCACTAATAAAGTCAATCATACGCCTAGCTACTTCTTGATCTGTATTCTCAAAATTAACCACAACCGGTTTATGGTTTTTTAAATGATCTGCAATATGTTGTGCATCATCAAAGGAAAACGGCTCTACTACAATTACTTTTACCGATGGTTTCACCGCAGTGATATTAGCTTTTGGCATATTGATTACATTGCTAAAGGAAGTTGCGGTTGAACTAGTTCCTGCTGCCTTTTTGGATTTCGTCTCATTGACATTTTCAGTAGGTAATGGAGATTCCTTAAATTCCTCATCAGTATCCACCGTATCCATAAGACCTAATTTTCCACACACTTTATCTAAAAAACTCATTTTTTCCCCTCCATCAATATTGCCGTTGGCCAAAAATCCCCGTGCCAACTCTAATTAAATTTGCACCTTCTTCTATAGCTACCATATAATCATTGGTCATTCCCATAGATAACCAGTCCATAGAAACATTTTTAAAACTCTTCAGCTTCAAATTACAAAAAATCTGGAACAATTCTCTAAATATTGGTCTGGCATCTTCAACGTTGTTATAGTGTGGCGCAATTGTCATTAAACCGCATAAATGAATATGATCATATTGTCCAACAGAATCTAAAAATGGTTCTATTTCTTTTGTAGAAATACCAAATTTATTTTTTTCCTCTGAGACATTTACCTGAAGTAATACCTTTTGTATCTTATTTATTTTGCTAGCGACACGGTTAACTTCAGCCATTAACCTTTCACTATCAATCGAATGAATTAAATCAAATAAATCTACTGCATACTTTGCTTTGTTTGTCTGTAGATGTCCAATTAAGTGCCATTCTACTGAACGATTTAATGTTTCAACCTTTTGCATCGCTTCTTGAATGCGATTTTCTCCCACAAATTTTACTCCATGGTCTATCGCTTCGCGCATTGCATTTACGTCATGATTTTTTGTTACTGCAATTAATTTTACATTTTCATCAAAATAGCGATTTCTATTTCCTTTCGCTATTTCTATATTTCGCATAACCTGGGTTAATTTTTCTGCAATCAACGATAACCCCTCCATCATATGGATAATTCGAGAAGAAATATAAATATCCTCTACTAAAATATCATCAAAACAAATATTTGTTAACTTTTTAATTGAATTATCGCTGCAATTCGTCCTGTTTTTCCTTCATCAGCACGATAGGAAAAAAATACATCTGAATTGCATTTTGTACAAACATTGCTACAAATTATATTTTTATCAAGAACACCAATATTCTTTAGCTGAAGCCTATTTGCTTCCCATAGATTAATTTTCCATTTTTCTTTTGAAGTTTGCTTGTAAGTAAGCGAAGGAAACGCCTGCTTAAATTGTGTATACACAGGTTCATCTACTTCAAAACAGCATGGGCCTATAGATGGTCCAATTCCAATTAAACAATCTTCTGGCCTTGAATTAAATGAACTTTCCATAGCTTGTACAGTTTTTTGAGCAATTCTGTGTACAGTTCCTTTCCAACCAGCATGACAAATTCCAATTGCTTTTTTTATTGGATCAAAAATTAAGATGGGAACGCAGTCTGCAAAAAACATCATCAATGGTAAATCGGGTACATTGGTAATCAGTCCATCTGTATTTTCAATTGCCTCCTCATAATCGAAGGCCCCCCGCCCCAAGTAAGATTCATCGACGCAAAGAACATTCGTTCCGTGAACCTGTTGCGCAGTTACTATTTTTTTTGCATCGATTCCTAATCCTAAGCAAAAAGCCTCGCGATTTTGCCATACATCTTTCGAATTGTCACCATTATGCAAAGCTAAATTCAAAGAGGAAAATTCAGCCTTACTAACACCATGAAATCGTGTAGATATTGCTTGGGTAACTAAGTTAGAATTAAAGTGATTAAAAAATCCATACCATAGATTATTTTTGCATTTTATATAAAAACGACACATCTTGTCACATCCTTATTCACTGTGTTTACAAACTCCACATCGATTACAGCCATCAAAACATTTTATTGTTTTTTTCTGTTCGGCAGCTTTTAGCAATTCATCATAAAGATATTGCTTCGTAAACCCCATATCTAAAGTTTCCCATGGAAATACTTCATCTTTATCTCTGGTTCGATATAAGTAAAAAGAATCCTCTAAGCCATTTTGTTCCAGGGAAACTTTTAGTTTTTTACTTCCACCTAGTTGATAAGCGTCATAAATAGCCTTTCCAACCCTTCGGTCTCCGCGCGCGAGTATTCCTTGCACATAAGCTTCTTTAGGAGATTCCATAATAATTTCGATTCCTTTAATTCCCTTTAACGATTGCTTTATCTGCTTTAACTTATAATCGATATTTTTTAAATCGTCCATTGGCAACCATTGAAATGGGGTAAAAGGTTTAGGAATAAAAGGATTTATACTCAAAGTAATCGTTCCTCGGCAGTTTAACTTTTCTCTATAGTCTTTTATCTTCTTTGCCATTTTAATAATTTCTTCAATATCGTCATCTGTTTCAAATGGCAAACCAATCATAATGTAGAGCTTTAAATTTTTTATTCCCGCGTTGACTGCGATATTTATTGCCCGAAATAAATCCTCTTCATTAATCCCTTTATTTATTACATTTCGTAATTTTTCACTTCCAGCCTCAGGCGCTAAAGTAATTGTCTTCAATCCACTTTTAGCTAAAGAATCGGCTAAATCATTCGTAAAAGAATCAGCCCTTAATGACGCAACCGACATACTCATATCAAGTCCCAATATATCTTTACATAATGCATCAACTTCAGGATAATCTGAAATGGCAGCTCCCATCAATCCGACTTTTTTCCCAACTTTTTTTATTTCTTCTAAATTTACTTTTAGCTTTTCTAATGAACGCGTCCTAGGCTTTCTAAAACAATATCCCGCCATACAAAATCGACAATGTCTGCCACAACCACGAGCTATTTCTAGTAAACATAACCCACCAAATTCAGTTTTATCCGTAAAAATGACACTCTGCGCATCAAAATCATCTAAATTTTCTACCCATTGACGAGTTACTTTCTCTGGTACACTTGTAAGATGTATAACAGTTAATTGATTATTTTCATTAAGCTGGTGCCGATAAAATTTAGGAATATAAACACCTGGAATCTTCGTAAAGGAAAGCAAGACTTCATCTCTTGATAACCCTTGATCAATTGCTGAAAAATATACATCCATAAGCTCTTGAACGGTATTTTCTCCCTCACCAATAACAAAAACATCAATAAAATCACTTAATGGTTCTGGATTAAAAGTTGCGCAAGGTCCCCCTGCGATAACAATCGGATCCATGTCGCTTCTATCTTTTGCAAATATTTTCACTTTTCCCATATCCAATATCTTGATGATATTAAAATAATCCATTTCAAAGGATATACTAATCCCGATGAGCGGAAATTTGTGCAATGGCATCTGCGTCTCTAAGCTTAGCAAAGGAGTATTCGTTTTGATAAACTCTGCTTCAAATTTTTTCTCCGGCAAAAAGAAGCGTTCACATGCAATATCTTTGCGCTCATTTAATAACTTATATAAAATATGAATCCCCAAATTCGACATACCTACATGATATGAATTGGGATATACTAATGCAAATGGTGTTCTTTGACCTGCCGGAAAAGTAATATATCCTTCTTCCTGGTCTAATATTTTATTTAGGGCTTCTTTTATTACCCACGACATATAAAACTCCTCCAAATCTTAAATAAAAAACTGCCCACAAATATGTGGGCGTTTAATTATTTATAGCAAATTACTACAAATGAACAATTCTATCATTTAACTCATCATATTTTGCATCATTAAAACGATTAATTGTGCTTAAATATCCTGTAATTCTGCGAATACGCTTAATATTATTTTGCTTGCATAATGGACAGCTATCTGAATGAATTACACCAATATACCCACAATTTTCGCAAAAATCCACCGGGAAATTGATTCCTGCATAACCTATATCAGAAGCCTTCATATGACGAATGATATCTTCCACCGCACTAAGATTATTAATTGGCGGTGCATCAAATTCAACATAACTAATATGCCCTGCTAAAGTATATTTATGATAAATTCCTTCCAACTGGATTTTTTCATATGCATTAATTTTATAATTTACTGGGATATGAAACGAATTGGTATAATAATCCTTATCATTCACACCATTTACTATGCCATATTGAGCTCGGTCAAGTTTGACAAAACGCCCTGCTAAACTCTCAGCAGGAGTAGCAATTAAAGAAAAGTTAAGACCATAGCGCTCCGTTGCTTTATTCATCTTATTATGCATAAAAGCAATAATCTCTTCGCCTAAAAGTTGCGCTTCCTTGCTTTCTCCATGATGCTTTCGCATTAACGCATATAAGGCTTCTGCTAAACCTATAAACCCTACCGATAAAGATCCATTCTTTATCACATCTTCTATTCTATCATTAAAATTTAATTTTTCCGAATCTAAATATACGCCTTGTCCCATTAAAAAGGGCATATCTTTCACTTTTAAATTTCCTTGTACTTTAAAGCGATGTAATAATTGTTCAACCACTAGGTCTATCAATTCTGTAAGTCGTTGATAAAAAGCAATTAAATCCCCTCTCGCCTGTATTGCCACTCGCGGCAAATTAATCGTCGTAAAGCTTAAATTTCCTCTTCCATCTGTAACCTCTGGTCCGCAAACATTTGCCATAAGGCGAGTTCTACAGCCCATATAGGCAATCTGATTTCCATAAATTTTATTAAATGAAGCATCAAGAAAACTAAAGGTAGGATTTAATCTTTGCGCTGCTACTCGAATCGCCAATTTAAACAAGTCGTAATTAGGATCCCCGGGATTAAAATTAATTCCCTCTTTTACTTTGAAAATAATATTAGGGAAAATTGGGTTTTCACCACGTCCCAGCCCCTTTTCATAGGCAAGTAAAAGATTTTTTGTAACTCTCCGACCGCTTTCTGATATATCCGTCCCTAAGTTAATGCTTGAAAAAGGAACCTGCGCTCCCGCTCTACTATGCAAACTATTTAAATTATAGATGAAGGCTTCCATCGCCTGGTAGACTTCATCATTTGATGCTTTTCCCACAAATGCTGCCATATCACGATCAAAGAAAGCAAAGGATTGTCCTCCGTGCATATCATTTTGCGAACTCTGCAAAATAATTGCAGCCAATGCAGTAGCCGCATTAGGGCGTTTAGGCGGTCTAATGTAACCATTTCCATTATTAAAGCCAATTTTTAATAACTTTCCTAAAGGAATTTGTACACAATTCAACGTCTTACCATAATAATCCAGGTCATGAATATGAATATCGCCACACATATGCGCATTGGCGATTTTTTCCGGAATCAATCGATTTAAATAGTAAACTTTACTTGCAGCACTAGCAATTTGTAACATTTTAGCAGATGGAGAATTTGATATATTCGCATTTTCTCTACTTGTTTCTATTAAAATTTCTGCAACCGTATCCATTAAATCAGATTTAGCATCTCTAATTTTCGTTCTTCTATCCCTGTATAAAATATATGCCTTTGCCGTTTTAGCATGACCGGTTTCAATCAGTACTTTTTCTACAGTATCTTGTACTTCTTCAACGCTAAAAATTTTTTCTCTATATTTTTCCTTTAAAATTTTTAATACTTCTAACGTTAATTCCATTGCTAATTGCCGATCTGCTCCACCAACTGACTTTGCAGCTTTAAAAATTGCTTCAGTTATATTATGTTCATCAAAATCAACTTCCCGCCCATCACGCTTTTTTATCTTGTTAAACATTCTATTCCTTCTTTCCAACACTGTTTGCAATCAAATTTTCTAATTCTTGAAAGAATTCATGCACATCAGCAAACTTGCGATATACAGAAGCAAATCGAACATACGCCACTTGATCAAACTCTTTAAGATATTTCATTACAACCTCGCCAATAACTTGACTTGAAACTTCTCTTTCCATCGTATTGCGGATCTCTTTTTCAATTTGATTTGTCAATACGTTAATAGAGTCTATTGGAATTGATCTTTTTTCACATGATCTCAATATCCCATTAAATAATTTATCTCTATCAAAAGGAACTCTCCTCTCATCCCTTTTAATCACCATAAACGGAATTTTTTCAACAACTTCATATGTAGTAAAGCGCTTTCCACAATTTGAACATTCACGTCTTCTTCTTATCGTTGTTCCTTCCTCCGCAGCCCGTGAATCTACTACTTTACTATCTCCAATACTACAATATGGACAATTCATTATAGACCTCCTAGATTTATCAAAACCTTTATTTAAAATAAAAGTATATTACTCTCTATATCTTGTACTAGACCTATTTTAAATACGTCATATATAGTGCAAATCCTGCTTTTAAAAACAAAAAAATCGCTAAATTCCTATAAAAGGTTTAGCGATCTGGCATTTCATGATTTTACTGTATATATTTCATTTGTTTCAACTAAAATAACATCTGCACCTATTTTATTAATTTTATGCCAAGGAATTACGATATCTTCCCCTCTAGTAAACAACCCAAAAAATTTTCCCGTTCCCGGAACAACTAACGCTGTCATTTTTCCCGACTCTAAATCAAACTCTATATCTGAAACGCTTCCTAGTTTTCTTCCGTCATGTATACTAATCACATCTTTCATTCGTAAATCATATGTTCTTAGCATTGTTCATATCCTCCTGACTACTGCTTGGTTACTATAGTATATGAACAAGTAAAAAAAATGTGCTAGTAAATTTACATATATTCTTTCAATAATTCTACAATCTTAAATTTGAAATGAATGTCTTCATCTTTTGCTTCAGAATCCGATAACATAACTGAATTTACTTTACTCTCTTCTACGAAACATAGAGGCGGATACAACACACACCACCAATTACTCCCTTTTGCCTCTCCAATTAGTATGCGAACAGCTTCATACTGACCTGCTGGTAAAACTAAGTCGCCATATGATTTGATAGGAAATTCAAAAACACCTAGTTCTAAATCCACAGAATAATGATAACCATTTTCATGAATTACTTTATAAGCTAATTCAATCAATGCATTCTTATTATCAATAATAATCTGTCTCGCATCTGAATTTTTTTCTGCCAACTTTATTTTAGGTTCTAAATACGCTAAAATACCATCTCTAACCTTTTGTTTTAGTATTTGGTCTTCATTACTATCACTATTAGCTAGAACATGTAAGCGAATTAAGCCGAGTTCCTTTTCATCGGGTGCATTACGTGCAATTGCTTCAGAAAAAAAACTCCATCCAACTGCACAAAAAATATACAATAATAAAACTATAAATATCTTTTTCCTGGAAACCTTCACTATACTCCTCCTAAATGTGTTTACGCATATGTCCTAAAGCAGCCTTTTCCAAACGTGATACTTGTGCTTGTGATATTCCAATTTCTTCAGCTACTTCCATCTGTGTTTTTCCCTCAAAAAATCTTAATGTCAATATATGTTTTTCTCTTTGACTTAGCTTATGCAAAGCATCTTTTATTGCCACACTTTCTAACCAATTCATATCAAGATTTTTATCATCCCCAATTTGATCCATAACAAAAATAGGATCTCCGCCATCATGATAAATCGGCTCAAATAACGAGATCGGTTCTTGAATTGCATCTAAGGCAAAAACAACTTCCTCGCGTTGAATCTTTAATTCAGAAGCGATTTCATTAATTGAAGGTTCCCTAGAATAGCGATTGATTAATGAGTCTCTTACCTGCAAAGCTTTATATGCAACATCTCGCATCGATCTGCTGACTCTAATTGGATTATTATCTCTTAAATAACGTCTAATTTCGCCAATAATCATAGGAACAGCATAGGTCGAAAATTTAACATTTTGCGATAAGTCAAAATTATCAATCGCTTTCATTAAACCAATACACCCAACTTGAAATAAATCATCTACATATTCTCCCCTGTTATTAAATCTTTGAATCACACTTAAAACTAATCGCAAGTTTCCATGAATCAATTTCTCTCTTGCAGATAGTTCACCACTTTGTAAAATGACAAAAAGCTCCCGCATTTTACTAGCAGAAATTACAGGAAGTTTAGCTGTATTTACACCGCAAATTTCAACTTTATTTATCATCATTTTGTCTTTCCTCCCTCTTATCATTCAAACAAAGTTTAGGAATTTCAAATAAAGTCTATATGCTTTTTATAAACATCTAGATCTTCATCTCTTTTGTTATTATTACCATATAAATTCCATTTCATTCAATGTAAAAAATAAAGCTTATCGGATTAAATGTCCGATAAGCTTTATTGTTCTCATTCCATTTTATTAAATTCTCTTCTAAGTCTTCTGATAATTCTCTTTTCCAGTCTTGATATATACGATTGAGAAATCCCTAATAAATCAGCAACCTCTTTTTGTGTTTTTTCTTTATAATTATCGTTTAATCCAAATCTTAATTCCATGATCTTTTTTTCCCTTTGAGTTAATTTACCCATTGCCGAATATAAAAGATTATGATCGACTTCTTCCTCTATCGATTTATAAATAACATCATTCTCTGTTCCTAATACATCAGACAATAGTAACTCATTTCCATCCCAATCTATATTTAAGGGCTCATCAAAAGACACTTCAGACCTAGTCTTATTATTCCGTCTAAGATACATTAGAATTTCGTTTTCAATACATCTTGATGCATATGTAGCTAACTTAATTTTCTTTACAGGATTAAATGTATTCACTGCTTTAATTAATCCAATAGTTCCAATACTAACTAAATCTTCTATTCCAATCCCTGTATTTTCAAATTTTCGAGCAATATAAACAACCAGCCGTAAATTTCTTTCAATAAAAATATTTTTAACATCCTCACGGTCGGTTTCTAAATAATTTAATAAAGTTATTTCTTCCTCTGGGCTTAAAGGAGGTGGCAATACCTCGCTGCTTCCAATGTAATAAATCTCACATTCCTTTATAAATCCAAATATTTTACATAAAGCGATAAATCGTAATTTAATATTTAACATATTAAGGTTGATATTCATGCATTAACCCCTTTTCAACTAATGTATTTTTATCCGATAACTAACCCAATCATCTAACGAAATAAGCGATTCACACAAAATAAAAGATCTTGGTTCCCTGCTTATAAGACTCCTAACTTCTATAAATAGGAGTGATACCTGCACAGGCAAGCGACTAAGTGCCTGAATCTTAGTCTTACTTTATATCAGGATGCAATAACCCTTGATATTGTCCAAACTCAGAGAATGCTTCTTCATGTATTCCAATAGCAACTTTACTTATTGCCGTTAAATTATCGCCAATCATAATTGCATCTGGGTGAAACGCTAATAAAATATGCTTTCCTCCTAAGCTTTTATAAGGAACAAAGAATAAGCGCTTACACCATACATCGTCAAGATTTTGTTCCAATCTACTAATCCATTCTAAAGACGAATTGTTATTTAAAAAATCTATAACAGACTTTGGGAACAAAGGTAATAACACGTTTTTTTCAATTAATATTACTGGATAATGTCCCTGCATCGTATACAAACGATTTCCCGTATCAATTAAAGTCATCACGGAAATAGATTTGTTTTGATAGACCACCGTAATTTTTTGAAAATTATTTTTTTCTTTCCTTGCCACAGCAATTGATCTAAAAATAAATAAAATGATAATAATACCAATGCTTACTCCACAAACCAATTGAGTAAAAGATAAATAAAATTGATTTTTCGACGCTAACCATCCAATCGGCTGGTAATCCAACATAAATAAATATCCAAATATAGCACCTCCTAAGAGAAAGGAAATAAAATAAAAAGTGCCTACTAACATGAGAAAGTTTCGCACTTTTTTCTTGCCAAATAAAATGAAGATTAAACCTAAAGAAATGATAAACTTTATTAAAGGATGAAAAAAAAGCTGATTATTGAATACTAGTCCTATGATTAAATATAAAACAGAAAAAATATTTGCTATAATTAACCGATAAAAATTACAGGGTATATTATTTAAATAGGCAGTTAAATACAATATAATTCCATTTAAGATAAAGTTAATAACAATAAAAATATCAAGATAAATATACATTTTTTCATCATCTTTCTATTGATTCACTTTCCTAAGTATAGCAAAAAAACTTTTCAAAATATGTAAATTTTTGGGTTTCTATTCCTACAAAAAAACTCCATTATCTTCTTAGATAATGGAGTTTTTTCCCTTTTATTTCTTTTTCTCAGTTTTTTTCTTCCTTTGAAATCGTGCTGAGCTCTTTGCTGCTCTCTTTTCATTTAATTGCTTTTGATGCCGCATCGGACGAATTAGGCACTTTGGTCCAAAACCAATTAAATCAGTACGATTCGCTTTTTGTAATGCTTGATACACTAACATATAATTTTTTTCATCACGATATTGCAATAATGCCCTTTGCATCTTTTTTTCTTGGGCATCTTTGGCAACATAAACATTTTCTCCCGTTAAGGGATTTATTCCAGTGTAATACATACAGGTTGATAAACTCCCTGGTGTTGGAATAAAATCTTGAACTTGTTCAGGTCGATAATTTAAATCTCGAATAAATTCAGCCAGCTCAACAGCTTCCTTTAAGGTTGCACCCGGATGACTGGACATAAAATAAGGAACTAAATATTGTTCCTTGCCGATTTTTTCATTCATTTTTCTAAAAGCATCAGCAAACTTAACATAAGATTCTTTTCCTGATTTGCCCATTAAATCCGTGACCTTTTTCGCTATATGTTCAGGTGCAACTTTCAGTTGTCCACTAACATGATGCTCACACAATTCTTGTAAAAATTCATCTTTTGCTTCTATTAAATAATCATATCTAATACCTGATCGAATAAATACTTTTTTTACTTTCGGCAACTTACGTAATGCCCTCAATAATGTTATATAATCTCCATGATTTGCCGCAAGATTTTTACATGGTTTAGGTGCTAAACAAGGTTTTCCCTTACAAGTTCCTCGTTCAAATTGCATTTGGCAAGATGGAATTCTAAAATTAGCTGTTGGTCCACCAACATCGTGAATATAACCTTTGAAATCCGGTAACTGAGTTAATATTTGTGCCTCTTGTAAAATAGAATCATGACTTCTATTTTGAATAATTCTTCCTTGGTGTGAAACGATCGCGCAAAAAGAACAGCCTCCGAAGCAACCTCTTTGGCTGACCAAACTAAATTTAACTTCTTCAATTGCCGGAACCCCTCCCACTTCCTCATAACTGGGATGATAAGTTCTCATATATGGAAGTGCGTAAATTTCATCCATTTCTTCCATAGTAAGTGGCATCGCCGGCGCATTCTGGACAAGATAAATATCTCCGCTAGGCTGGACAATAGTCTTGCCTCTAATCGGATCTTGCTCTAGATATTGTACCTTAAAAGCCTCAGCAAATTTCTTTTTATTGTCCCTTACTTCTTCAAAACTATGAATTTTAGTATAATCCCACAGGATATCTAAGCTATCAGTTAAGTAACAAGTTCCATTTACCGCCGTAATTAAAGAAATATCAATTCCTGAATTCAACTGTAATGCAATCTCTTTTATTTGTTTTTCGCCCATTCCATAAACTAACATATCTGCCCGACTATCAATTAAAATTGACCGTCTTACACTATCCGACCAATAATCATAATGTGCAAATCTACGTAAGCTAGCCTCAATTCCACCTATTATAATAGGCGTTTTTTTCCACAACTCGCGTACTCTATTAGAATATACAATGGTTGCTCGATCCGGCCGAAGTCCGGCTTTTCCTCCTGGTGAATAGTTATCTTTACTACGATATTTTTTTGCAGCAGTAAATTTATTTAACATAGAATCTAAATTGCCACTTGAAATTAAAACACCTAATCTAGGCCTTCCAAGTTTTTTAAAGTCAGTAGTAGAACGCCAATCTGGTTGAGAAATAATCCCTACTTTAAATCCCGCTTTCTCTAATACTCTACAAATAATTGCTGGCCCAAAACTAGGATGATCAACGTATGCATCACCAGTAATAAATAAAAAATCTAATTGATCCCAGCCTCTAGCTTCCATGTCTTGTTTGCTTATGGGTAAAAATTCCTTCATTATATTCTCCTAATTAACTTTGTCCCTTAATAAATTTCTTTTCTATTACATCTCCTACAGCTCCAAGTTTACCAATTACATTTCCATTATGTGTAACATCAACCACACCAGCATTGCCCAATTTTATAATGATATCATTATTTGCATCCCATGTAAGTACTTCACCTGGATTAGGAATTCCTTCATAAATATTATGATTATCAACTTTTACCTCAGTCCAACATGCTCCCTCGAATTTAAGCGATATTTTTATTGGTTTTGATTGTGGAGCTGTAACTGGCACTGAAACTTCTTTAGGTACTGCAACTACAGTCTTTACTTCTTGTTTCGGTTGTTCCATAGGGGCTTCTGATGAATCTAAGTTTAACATCCAGTATCCACATACCAAAGCAAAAGCCAATCCCCCAATTACAATTTTTTGTTTAATAATATTTCCAAACTCTATTTTATTATTATTTTGAGGTTTTAAACCTTTATTTTTTACTACATTACTTTCAACATCATCCAATATAACATTTGGTGGAGTTTTTTCTTGTCTATATTGATTCACTACTGCATTGCCATCTAAATTTAAAAAGTTTGCATAGGTCTTAATAAATCCTTTTAAGTAAACCTCGCCGGGAATAATATCATATTTATTTTCCTCAATGGATTGTATATACAAGGCACGTATACTCGTTGCCTCTTCAACGTCTCTAATTGCTAATCCTCTTCTTTCACGCTCAGCACGCAATATATCCCCAACCATTTATAAAAGCCCCCTTATATTCACAATCACTTATTGCAAAATCATTATCTTAGGCACTATTATATCCTAATATAGTAAAAACTTGTAGCCTATTTATTAAAATAAGTTTGATTAACCTCTTCCGCCGTCATCACAATTTCTCTAGCTTTACTACCAATATTAGGGCCGACTATATGCATTTCCTCCATTGTATCAATCAATCTTCCTGCTCTAGTATAACCAATTCTAAAACGACGTTGTAACATTGATGCAGAAGCTTGTCCCGTTTCTAAAACTAGTCGAATAGCTTTTTCCAATAATTCATCTGAATTATCATGTTCCGCTTTTTCTACAGGCGCTGTTGCATTTTCCGCAAAATTAATAATTTCTTCATTAATTGATGCTTCCCCTTGCGCCTTTATAAACTCAATCAAGGCTTCAACTTCACTATCAGAAATAAATGCACCTTGTACCCGTAATGGCTTTGGCGCACCTACGGGATAATATAGCATATCTCCTTTTCCTAATAACTTCTCTGCCCCTGCTACATCAAGAATCGTCCGTGAATCAATCTGTGAAGAAACTGAAAAGGATATTCTAGAAGGAACATTCGCTTTAATAATTCCTGTAATTACATCAACCGATGGACGTTGTGTTGCTAAAACTAAATGAAGTCCCGCTGCACGTGCTTTTTGCGCTAATCTACAAATTGCATCCTCGACCTCCCCCGGAGCAACCATCATTAAATCAGCTAATTCATCAATAATAATAACGATAGCGGCCATTTTTTCGTCAGCTTCAACAAATCTGTTGTAGCGTTCCATATCACGCACACCATTCGCTGCAAACATTGCATATCGCCGTTCCATTTCTTGCACTGCCCAATTTAACACAGCAGCAGCTTTTTTCGAATCTGTAACTACCGGAACCATCAAATGCGGGATTCCATTATAATTGGATAGCTCAACCATTTTAGGATCAATTAAGATAAATTTCACCTCATCAGGTCTCGCTTTAAATAAAATACTTGTAATCAATGTATTGATACACACACTTTTCCCCGATCCCGTTGCACCAGCGACCAATAAATGCGGCATCTTTGCCAAATCTGCTACAATAGCTTGTCCTGCGATATCTTTCCCTAAGCCTACCGATAATTTTGATTTAGCTTCTAAGAATGGTTTTGACTCTAAAACTTCACGTAAATGAACTCCTGACAATTCTCTATTGGGAACTTCAATCCCAATTGCAGCCTTTCCTGGAATTGGTGCTTCAATACGCACGCCAGATGCAGCAAGCTTTAAGGCAATATCATCGGCTAAATTTACAATTTTACTTACTTTTACTCCTGCTGCTGGCTCTAATTCATATCTCGTAACGGCTGGCCCACTACATGCATTAAGCAACTTCACTTTTACATTAAAACTTGCTAATGTTTGTTCTAAAATTTTTGCATTTTCAGCAATTTCTTTATTCATTTTTGAATTTTTTACTTTTGGTAAATCTTTGAGCAAAGCCGCTATTGAAGGGACAATATAATCGTAATGATAATTGCTATTTACTTCCGGTTCCGTTAAAGTTCTTTCTTCAAGCTCGATATTCTTCTCCATCCTTTTGGATTTAATTTCTTCCTCAAAATTATTGTCAATTGAAAAATCGACTTGCTCTATATTATTTTTTTGATAACTATTAACCTCTAAGTCTTTTTCTTGATCGTATATCAGAAGATTTTTCGCTTCTTCTGCTGGATCAAAAGCATCTTCATTCATTTCATTGGCTGTAGATTTATCTTTTACTTTCTCATAGGTTGCTGCAATCGTTTCCTTTGCTGCATGGATTCCCTTTTCAGCACTTTTCTTAGTCTTCATTAATCCATTCCCTAATGACCAGGTAGAAGCAAGCAATAACGAAATCAGGGTTACAGAAAAAATAACGATGATTGCCCCATCATAGCCAAAAAGTTTACGTAATAAAAATAAAAATCCGCCAGCAAATAATCCCCCACCATTGATTAGGCTACTCGGTAAAATTTCTGATCCAACATCTATCTTAAAATGATGGTAAATACTTAATAGCGAAATATATAAGATTAAAATAGCAAAAAATTTCACCGAGTATACGATTTTTTGTCTTTTCCATATATAACGAAACCCTATTAAAACCATTAATGAAGGTAATATAATAGCCCCTATCCCAAAGAGATATTTTTGTGTCTTAACTAAAAAAGACCCTATAATTCCTGCATTTAATCCTAATAAACTAATGAATCCAATAATCCCTGTAGTGATTAACACGATTCCTAAAAGCTCATATTTTAAATTATTATTAAGTTTCGACCATTTTTTACGCAACTCATACCACTCCTTAACGTGCATTTCTACATCTCATCATAAAATCCTGCAAAAAAAGCATAGTAAAAATTGCTTATAAAATTAGTTAATCTATACCCAATGCGGATTTAGCTAATTGATCTGCTAATTCATTTCCCTCTACCCCTGTATGGCCGGCTACCTTTTGAAAACTAACCCACTCTAATTCACCTGACATAAAAAGCGAATACTGTTTTGTTATTTCATTATTCGTTTTCCATCTGCCTTCAGCCCATTCTGATATTCCAATATAATCATGATGAATAATTATTGGGCTAATTTTATTTTCTTTTGCCCAGATAATCGCTTTTATTACTGCCTCTAACTCCCCTGCAACATTATGAAGTGCTGCCGCAGCTGAATTTTCTCCAATTCCTTTGCCCGTATAAATCAGTTTATCATCTAAATAAACTGCGAAGCCCCAGCTATATTGTTTATTTAAGTAACTTCCATCTACATAAATATGATATCCATTCAAAAATTCTTCAATTTTTGTTGTCCGTTTCATATCACCCTTTAAATATTCTTCAGCCTCTTGTAAAGAAGAAAAACTTTTGTATAGTGCACCCTTATACCCATGAACTTGTTTTTTGCACTCATCCCAAGTAGAAAAAATACCAATATTTTTTCCTTCTTTAACTGCATAATATTTTTTTTCCATAAATCACATGCTCCTTAGCCTATCGTTACATATCTCAAATATATTGGAAATTTGATTCACTGTACACTCACTGCCGCGTTTAATCGCCAGCATCGCCTGTTTCGTATCACGGAAGTTTATATCAACTAAATTAGGGCGAATAATAACATCCGCATATTGTTCCCCCTTTAAAAGAGTCACTTCACGACCCATAATATCAATACATTGCATTAATATTTCTCCTACAGAATGCAAATCATAAACTGATTGCCCAGCATAACCTAAATCTACCCCAATAATAACATCAGCTCCCATATATGCTAAAATATCCGTTGGCAAATTATTTTTTACAGCACCATCTACCAAAGCCATTTCCTGATATTTTTTGGGATGAAATACTCCGGGAATAGATATACTAGCTCTTATTCCCTCTGTTAAAGATGCATTATGTATATATTTTGCATTTAATATTGCACGTTTTTTCTTTTGTTTCGTCAAAAAAAATATAGTATCAGCAGTATGAATATCTACCGCTGTAACAGCTAGTGGTATAATTGTTTCTTGAAATGATCTATCGCTCCATAATGATCTAAAATATTTTTCTATTTTATCGCCTTTGACAATTCCATTAGGAATTGCAGACCAAAATCTGGTCTGTGTTCCTAATAAAGATTGGATTCCATATTTAAATAAATCAGAAACAGTAATTTTTAAATCAATTAAATCTGCACTTTTAATATTTCTTGCCAATTCTTCCATCTGATGCGGCGTGTATCCGCAAGCAAATAAACCTGCAACTATAGCTCCTGCACTTGTTCCTGATATATAATCTACGTGAATTCCATTATTAATTAAAGCTTTAAGTACGCCTATATGCGCTAGACCTCTTATACCTCCGCCACTTAAAGCAACCCCTATTTTCAGACTTTTATTTTTCATCGTCATTTTTACACACCTCACATATCTTATTCTATGAAGTAGCGTAACAAAGGAGTTATTAAATTTTAATAACTCCTTTTACATTTTACGATTGAAATACAAAAGCTTTTCTAACTAAAAACAAAATAATAATTAACATGTAAATTAGATTATTTGCGAATTAAATCCTGTGCTCTTTTATTTGCTTCGTATAAAATTCTTTCTTCATCAATTATAGTTAAAATTCCTTTTTCTAAAACAATTTTTCCGTCAATGATAACTGTGTCCACATGACTAGAATTGGCTGAATACACTAATAATGATAAAAGATCATGGCGCGGGAACCATTGCGTAGAATTCATATTAAATAAGGTGATATCGGCTTTATACCCTTCTTTTAATACTCCAATATCATCAAATCCTGCAACTTTTGCTCCATATTCTGTTGCCATTTTTATACTTGTCAAGGCAGGGATTGCTAATGGATCTAAGTGATGAACTTTGTGTAATAAGGATACTAAATGCACTTCTTCCAGCATATCTAAATTATTATTACTTGAAGCTCCATCAGTTCCTAACCCAATGGAAATTCCAGCTGACAACATTTTAGCTACAGGCGAAATGCCACTCGCCAATTTCATATTACTTCCCGGATTATGTGCAACTCTAACATTATATTTTTTCATCAAAGCAATATCTTCTGATGAAACATGTACACAATGCGCCGCCAAAACTCCACAATCTAAAACTCCAACTTCTTCCATTAAGGCAATCGGCGACTTTCCATATTGTTTTTTGCAATCTTCAACTTCACCTAATGTTTCAGATAAGTGAATATGAATCTCAGCTCCAAGTTCTTTTGCCGAATCAACAACTTGTCTTAAATATGCTGGTGGACAAGTATATGGCGCATGGGGTGCAAGCATAACTCTAATTCTGTTATTTGCTGTCTGATGATAATCTCTAAATAATTTTTTTGATTCAGCTAATGCTTCTTGCCCATTCGGCGCAACGCCTATCATGCCTCGGGATAAAACCGCCCGCATACCGCTTTCCTCTACAGCCTCTGCTACACGATGCATCTCAGAATACATATCAACAAATGTCGTTGTCCCCGTTTTTATCATTTCAGCAACAGCTAACATTGCCCCCCAATAAATATCATTGCTGCTCATTTTAGCTTCAATCGGCCAAATTTTATTTTGCAGCCAATCCATTAACTGCATATCATCCGCATAACTTCTTAACAACGTCATAGATGCATGGGTATGCGTGTTAATAAATCCTGGTATCGCCAATTTATCTTTACCGTCTAAAACTTGATCAGGTACCCAACTTGTATCTACCTCACCAATTTTTACTATTTTATCATTTTCAATCGCAATATTTTTTTCTGCAACACTGCCATCTTCCAATAAAGCTTGTACATTTTTCAATAGAATTTTTGCCATAAAGAACGACCTCCACTCCAAATAATGAAATAGCAAGGATCGTATGCCCTTGCTATCAAATAAGAATTAAGCCTGACTTAAATATGTTTTTTGAACTTCTGTTAAGTGATCTATGCTAATATTTAACGCTTCTAACTTAAGCTCAGCAATTCTTTGATTCACTTCATCCGGCATAATATAAACTTCTTTTTTCATCTTTTCATGATTATTTATAATATGTAAAGCTGATAAAGCTTGTACAGCAAAAGATAAATCCATAATTTCAGTTGGATGTCCGTCTCCCGCTGCTAAATTTACTAAGCGGCCTTCCGCTAGCAAATAAACTTTACGCCCATCTTGCAAAACAAATTCTTCAATATTTTGTCTCACTGTCCGTTGCGATACCGACATAGATTTTAAATGGTCTTTGTTTATCTCAACATCAAAATGCCCCGCATTCGCCATAATTGCCCCTGATTTCATTACTGCAAAAGATTCTTTTGTAATAATGTCGCGACATCCAGTCAATGTGACAAATACATCCCCAAATTTAGCTGCTTCTGTCATCGGCATAACTCTGAAACCATCAAATACAGCTTCAATTGCCTTAATTGGATCCACTTCCGTTACAATAACATTTGCCCCTAATCCTTTAGCCCGCATCGCAACGCCTTTGCCACACCAGCCATAACCTGCAACCACTACATTTTTCCCTGCAACTACTAAGTTTGTCGTTCTCATGATTCCATCCCAAGTGGATTGCCCAGTACCGTAGCGATTATCAAATAAATACTTGCAATATGCATCATTCGCAGCAATCATTGGAAACTTCAATTTGCCTTCTGCTGCCAATGCTTTTAAACGAATGACACCTGTAGTCGTTTCTTCTGAACCGCCTAAAATATTTTCTGCCAAGTCACTTCTTGAACCATGCAATAATGAAACTAAATCCCCACCATCATCAATAATGATATCAGGGCGAGAATCTAGTGCTTTATGTAAAAATGTTTCATATTCCTCATCAGAGCAAGCATGCCAAGCATAAACCGTAACGCCACTTTCAACTAAAGCTGCCGCTACATCATCTTGCGTAGATAATGGGTTACTCCCCGTAACTACAACTTCAGCACCAGCATTTTTTAATACTAAGCCAAGATATGCTGTTTTTGCTTCTAAATGCATCGTCACTACCATCTTTTTCCCTAAAAAAGGTTTGCTTTTACTAAGTTCATCATTCAAAGAATTTAATACCGGCATAAAGTTTTTTACCCAATTAATTTTATCATGACCCGATGGTGCTAGTTTAATATCTTTAATCATTGATTCCATAAATTTAAAACTCCCATCCTTACTTTTCTAATTTTTGTTTTAATTCTTGTATTGATTTTTTATAATCTTCTTTTAATACACCATATTCCGTAATAATTCCTGCAATCAATGCATGAGGTGTAACATCAAACGCAGGATTAAATACATCAACCTCTAGTGGAGCAATCTGCGTTCCTAAAACGTGAGTAACTTCATTTTTATTACGTTCCTCAATTGGTATTTGCTCGCCATTGTCTAATGAAAAATCAAAAGTAGACGATGGTGCCGCAACATAAAATGGAATATGATGTTCTTTTGCTAAAACAGCTACACTATAGGTACCAATTTTATTTGCCACATCACCATTTGCCGCTATACGATCTGCGCCTACAATCACAGCATCTACCATTTTATTTTTCATTACCCACCCGGCCATATTGTCACTAATTAAGGTAACGGGGATATTATCTTGCGTTAACTCAAACGCTGTTAATCTCGCCCCTTGTAATAATGGTCTTGTCTCATCAGCAAATACACGCTTAACATGTCCATCAGCGTAAGTCTGTCTTATTACGCCTAGGGCAGTTCCCATATCTACAGTAGCTAAAGCGCCCGCATTGCAATGGGTTAAGAAATTCATTGGCGATTTAAATAAATCTGCTCCATATTTTGATAATGCACAATTTACTTTCTTATCTTCATCAGCAATTCGAATCGCTTCTTCTTCTAACGAAAAAATAATCTCTTTCATGCTACTTTTCTTTTGTAGGTGTTGCCGAAGTAGATTATCCATACGATCTAATGCCCAAAATAAATTTACTGCTGTTGGTCTAGTTGCTCTTAATTCTTCACTAACATGTTCAAGCCTCGAAATAAAATTCTTCAACTCTAATGATTGAAACTGTTTTGCTCCTAAAACATAACCAAAAGCTGCTGCTGCGCCAATGGCAGGAGCCCCCCGAACTTCTAATTTCTTGATAGCTTCAGCAACAATCTGATAATTATCGCATTGAATGTATTCAATCGTTGTTGGCAGTTTCGTTTGATCCAATAATTCTAAACTACCATGATTCCATCTCATTGATTGCACTCTTATTCCCCCTATAATTTAAAGCCACCATACTCAGCTAACATTTTTCGGCATTTGCATGAATCATCTTTTATATTAATATTTTCTATACTTCTCATAATAAGCTTCTTAATCTTTTCTCCATTTTCCGCCATGATTTCTAAAACTTCTGCATGGGTAAGCACCTGTGGTGAAATACCGGCAGCAAAATTAGTAACCATGGAGATGGTAGAATAACACATCTCAGCTTCATTTGCCAATACAACCTCTGGAACATTTGTCATTCCAACCAAATCTCCGCCTAGCTGTTTAAACATCTTAATTTCAGCTGGAGTTTCAAAGCGAGGTCCATCTGTACAAACATATACACCACCATTATGAATTGGTAAATTTAATTGCTGGGCTGCTTGCTCAATGAATGAACGCAATTTAGGACAATAAGGTTCTGTTACATCCAAATGTACAACTCCTCTGTCTCCACCTTCATAAAATGTACTTACTCTATTTTTAGTAAAATCCAAAAATTGATCTACTAAAACAAAATCGCCTGGTTTCATCCGCTCATTTAATGAGCCAACCGCTGTCGTTGCGATAATATGACCTACCCCTAACTTTTTTATTGCCCAAATATTTGCGCGATAATTAATTAAATGCGGGGGAATGGAGTGATGACTGCCGTGACGAGGAATAAAAGCAATTTTTTTATCACCAAATTCACCAATTTTATATGCAACTTCACCATATGGTGTATTCATTTTATCATCATAGACATTTTTTAATATACTTGGATCATAAACACCAGTCCCACCAATAATCGCTATATGAACCATTGTATCACCTTTTCTTTATATTTTTCAGTTTCCATATAAAATGATTATACTATATCACATCATAAATATATATATTCTATTCCATAATATATAATAAGTCTTCCATATTTTCTAAAACATAATCAGGTTTTTCCCCAAGAATATTATTCCAGTTTACATGTGTCCATTTTACTGCTGCTGTTTTCACTCCTGCACTTTTCCCACTGCTTATATCTGCGGTACTATCCCCAATCATTAAGCATTCTTCTGAATTAACAGACAAAAGCCGCATCGCGGTTTGCACTGGTTCCGGATGTGGCTTAGGATTCATACACTCTTCAATTCCAATAACAACAGGAAAGTACTGATCTAATCCAAAGATTTTTAATCCACGGATTGCTGTTTTTTGTGTTTTCGATGTTACAATTCCTAATTTGATATTATTTTTATGTAAAAATTCAATTGTCGTCACCACATTGGGAAATATATCAATTAATTTATCATGATATTTTAAATTATGCTCACGGTATGTATCAATTAATTCATCCACTTTATCAGGTCCCAAATATTCCATTGCTGACCGTAAGGACTTTCCAAAAAACTCATGCACTTTTGAAACATCAACTTCCTTGCGATAATGGATTTGAAATGCATGTTTAAAAGAATCAACAATGAGTCCAGAAGTATCCAATAGTGTACCATCTAAATCAAATAAAATCGCTTTAAATTTCACCTTACCACACCTAACCTCATAAATTTACACCAACTATTCCACCAAAAGCTCCAGCAACTATGCCTAAAATTATTTTATATAAAACAGCCTGGTAAAAAAATATTTCTTGTACATAACCAAATCCCAATAACAAAATGATTATGCTATAGATAAATCCTATAGCAGCCCCTAGCCAAAAACCTTTTTCCCCAACGAAATAAGAAACTATTAAACTACCAATAAAAATACTAAAAAAATGAATTGCCATGACTAAGTAATACATTATAGATTCTGAAATCGAAAAATCAGAGAAAAATACAATGCAACTTAGCCCAACTAAAGACATAAGTGTACTAAGAAAAGTAATGATCATCCCATTAGAAACATTACGCCAAAATTTTAAATTTCCTGGTTTTCTATATGACTTCATTCTACTTCCCCCAATTGTTTAATTGTAAAATACAATTTTCCCATTAAACAATATGCGGAAAAAGCCTGTTAAATGCCTCAGATAAACTTTCATAAAACAATATTTATCACATCTGATTTATAAATTTATGGGTTTGCGGGATAACCCTCACATCTTCTAAACTTCGCAATGCTAAATTTTGAAATTGAATAACAGCTTCTGGACTTATTGCACAACATCCATTTAAGGGTGTTATAGGTTGAATAATAAATGTAATTTTCTTATTTATTCTTTCTACCAAAGATATTGCTGTTTTGAATTCACTTTCATTTGTTTCCGCTGAAACGACAACTTTAACAAATACTTCTTTTTTATTTGCTATCTTTAAAAATTCTTCATGTTCCCGCCATAATATCTGTTTCGTAAAACTAGGTAATTTTATATCCATACTAATAATATCTATATCATCAATAATGGAAGCTAATTCTTGAGACAAAGTACCATTTGTCTCAAGATATTTCACACTTTTTATTTTTTTCGCCACTTCTTTAAGAAAATCACTTTGGCAAAGCGGTTCTCCTCCAGTAAAGCTAACTGAGTGATGTGGTAACTTTAATAAATTATTTATCCTAGATGAAATTTCAGCAACAGAAAGAGGGTTTTCTATTTCTGTAAACTCACGGTTTCCTGCCGTCTTTTCAACTTTACAATAGAATGCTTTATTATACGAATCAATAGTATCACAATATTGACAACGAAGATTGCATCCTGAAAAACGAACAAAGATTTGCCTACAACCAACATATTTCCCTTCGCCTTGAATTGACGAAAAAATCTCAATAACATTTGTTTCTTTAGACATTTTCTTTGCCTCGGCTATAGCATACTGCTGACTTTGGAGATTCCCATATCTTTATTGATTTCACACAAGTATCGCCAGACAACAACAAACTTTTCGCTAACTCATCATAAAGATATTTTGCTAAATTTTCAGCGGTTGGATTCGTCACTTTAAAGGCATCAAGCTCATTAAGATAGTAATGATCTAAACCTTCAATAATTTTATTTACCTCTTTTTTTAATTCTTTAAAGTCAATTAACATCCCTAATTCATTTAGTTTAGTCCCTATAACATTAACCTCTACACTCCAGTTATGACCATGCAAGCGATTGCACTTTCCTGGATAATCAACAATTCGATGCGCTGCCTCAAATTCTACAATTACAGTTAATTCATACACAATCAATCACCTCAACCATTATTTTTTCAATTATAAGAAAAGGTGAGTATACACTCACCTTTCATCTACTTTACCGTCTCACGGCGTACATTATTATGATTAGTATCTGTTTTATCGAGTAAAATATCCTGATAACTTATTGCCCTAGTATGTTTTGTATGACTCCATTCATGCTGATGTCTATCTAAAAATCCAAGAAAAGTAATTGGAATCCAACTATAAATAAATATTGGGTACAAAATTAAATAACACCAAGTCTTCCATGAAGCTCTTATTCTTAACAAAATAATAACAGGCAGTAAATATTGCCCTATCATAATAATTGTCAATATTTCCGAAGGCATTAAACTGTAAATATTTGTATAAAAGGGCGGAACAAGAAGCTGAATATAGCTTGCAATAACAAATGCCGTAGAAATTAATAAAAAATGTGGTTGTAATAAATGAATACAGCCATCAACAATCCGAATGTCACGCTGTTTTATTCCTTCCTTTATCATCTTAGGAATATAACGCCCAGCAATATCAAAATGACCTTGCGCCCAGCGTTTTCTCTGATTCCATGATTGCATAAAAGTTAAAGGCTTTTCATCATAAACGATCGCATCATGCGCCCAAGTTGTTCGAATCCCTCGCGCTAATACCTTCATCGTAAATTCCATATCTTCCGTTAAACAAGTAGCACCCCAACCAAATTCTTTTAAAATGTCAGTCGAGATACACATTCCTGTACCACCTAAAACACTAGATAAACCAATATTAGATTTTGCTAAATGCCAAATGTGGTTTGTAACCCAAAACGCAATAGCAAAAGTACCCGAAACCCATGTATCGTGTGGGTTTTTAGCATCTAAATAACCTTGTATTAATTTATCGCCTTTGCAAAGGCGATTATTCATTTCTAATAAAAATTTAGGATGCACAAGATTATCAGCATCAAATACAGCTACAGCATCATATTTACGTTCAAGAGTAAATAACTTTCTAAACATCCATTCCATTGCAAAACCTTTACCACGTTCTTCATTGTTGGTGCGTTCACAAACAATTGCACCACATTCACGAGCCACGTTTGCTGTATTATCTGTACAATTATCAGCAACAACATAAATGTCATACATATCACGAGGATAATCTAAGACTTGTAAATTTTCAACTAACTGTCCAATTACCTGTTCTTCATTATGAGCTGCAACAATAACTGCAAAAGTATTTTTCGGAGTTAATATTTTTTTCTCATTTCTTTTCCAAACTCCAAAAAAAGCAATTATAAAATAATAAATTGTGAAGAATACTATGATAGCCTGCATTGGTATCATGATATAATCAAAAATATAGTTCATGGATTTTTCTCCTTTAAAATCCTTTTGTATAGAAGATAAATTTTACATACTAAAATATAAATAAACAATATATGCTTATTTTCATTATTTAGATTCAACTAATCCAAAAAGAGTATTTAATATACCAAAAACAGAATAAACAATAAATGGTACAAATAGAACCGCATCTAACCGAACAAATAAAATGTATGCCCCTAAAAAAGCAGCTAAAAGAGCAGGAAAAATTCTAATTCGCTCTCCCTTACCTTTAAAATCAGGATACTTCACTTTACTTACCATTAAGTACCCAAAAATTAAAACCATCAAAGGGAAAATAATCCCTTGTGGCTTAATATTTAACATAATAAAAGTAGCAAGTACACATCCGCCAGCAGGAATAGGCAACCCCATAAAATATCCTTTTACAACACTAGTATTCACATTAAATCTAGCTAACCGAAGAGCACCACATGTCGAAAAAAAAATGGACGCTACATAACCAAACTCTGCAAAATCTTTCAAATAAAAAGCATATGCTAAAATAGCCGGGGCAACACCAAAAGAAACTAAATCACATAATGAATCAAGCTCCTTGCCAAAATCGCTACTCGCATTAAAAAATCTTGCTACACGACCATCAAGACCATCTGCAACCATTGCTAAAACAATTAAAATTGCAGCCTGATAAAAATTTCCTTGAAACGTAGAAATTATTGATCCCATGCCAAGCACCAAATTCAATGATGTTAACATATTAGGAATTAAACTTTTCATTCCTTAATCCTCCCAATGACTGTCTCGCCACCAACGACTTTATCGCCTTTTTTTACACAAATTTCAACATTCTTAGGCATTACTAATTCCGTACATGATCCAAATTTAATCAGACCATAGCGCTCTCCTTTTTCTAATACATTTCCTAATGTAACCCATGAAACAATTCTACGCGCTAAAATACCGGCAATCTGTGTAACAATAATACGCATATTGCCATTTTCAATACCTATTGTATGACGTTCATTTTCAAAACCTACTGAATCTTTATATGCTGGAATAAATCGACCACAGGTATATTGCTGAAACTTAATCTCACCGTTCATTGGACTTCGATTGATATGAACATCAAAAACGGATAAAAAAATAATTACTTTATTACAGCGTTCATTTACGAAGTCATTTTCATCTACTTCCACAATTCCCATAACCTTACCATCAGCTGGAGAAACAATTAAATTCTTATCAGTCGGTATTTGTCTTTGCGGATTGCGAAAGAAAAATGTAAAAAAGGCTGCTAAAACAATCGGAAAAACAGTCCATAATGGATCTATAAAATACCCGACTAAAACAGCAAGCAGTAAAGCAATTGCAATAAATATATATCCTTCTTTTATCACAGGAGCTTTAACCATAGGAATCCACCTCCACTTAACAACAATTTTATACTATTATGATGAGCCATGTCTAAATTATTATATCTTTAAGCGTTAGCTTCTACATCTTTCTAAATTTAATAAAGTTCGCGCTCATTTCCCAAGTTATTATAATACAGTATACCATTCTTGTCTAATATTTTTTGTCCTGCAAGACTTTGATTACAAATTTAGGCAAAGCTATTAATCTACAAATTCTTTTCGGTTGCAGCATCCCTCGATATAGCCATTCTAATTTTGCCTTTTGCATCCATAATGGAGCTCTTTTTACTACACCAGCCATTACATCTAAAGTCCCGCCAACACCAATGGTAACTGGCACATTTAGTTCATCAAAATGTTTTTTTATCCATTTTTCTTGTCGAGGAACACCTAATGCAACCAAAAGAATATCCGGACGTAATTTTTGAATTTCCTGCACTACCATTTTTTCTTCCTCTACAGAAAAATAACCATCGTGCGTTCCTACAATATTTACACCCGGATATTTGGTTTCAGCATAAACCTTCGCTTTTTCCGCAACACCTGGAGATGATCCTAGAAAGTAAAAACTTTCCTTTCCATTTTTCAATTTGTTTAAAAGGTGCTGAACTAAATCATATCCTGCCACACGCTCTTTCATCGGATAACCTAATTTGTTAGAAGCCCAAACAACGCCAGCTCCATCAGGGACAACTAAATCAGCCGAATTAAGAATTTCCTGCAATTCTTTATCCTTGCTTGCCATCATAACCATTTCCGCATTTGCCGTAGCAATTAAATGTATTTTATCAGATTTTAAAAAATCATCGATAATAACATCTATAGCATCGTTCATCGTAATAATATTAATTGCTACATCTAAAACAGATACTTTTTTTCTTGACACAATTATACTCCTCATTTATTATCCAAATTTTAAACATTATTTTCATTGTATCATAAGATTATAGCTTCGGCAATCCAGGAAAATTAAACCACCATTTATTCTTTTTCTCTCTTTCGCTTCCTTTTTCTTCTTTCGGTAAAATTTTCTCTATTATTTTATCCGTAAATCGTTTTGGTTCGGTTCCTTTTATAAATGCACTATATTCATGATCTTTACAATTCGCCTCTGCCAGCTCTCCTGTATTCGCACAAATATCGATACCTTTTATAATCGTATCTGGAACAGAAAAATCTTTTTTTTGCTTATTAGAAATCGCCTGCTTCATAAATTCTCCCCACATTTCGGCTACTTGTGTACCCGATAAATCTGTAGGTACTCGATTATCATTTCCCACATAAATTCCAACTAATAAATCAGGAATGTAACCAATAAACCACGCAGTTTCATAATTATCTGTTGTACCGGTTTTTCCGGCTGCCTCTCTGCCTATATTTGCCCCACTTGCAGTTCCATTATAAATCGTTCCCATTAGCATATCCGTCATAATATATGCTGTTTCTGGACTTAATACTGCACTTTGTTGCGTTGTGAAAGTATCTAAAACTTGATCATGCTCATTACGAACCTCTAACACAGCAATCGGTTTTGATAAGATTCCTCCATTCGCAAATGCTGTATACGCAGTTGATAAATCTAATAAATTTACTCCAGCACTTACTCCCCCCAACACAGTCGCTAAATGTTCATCTGCTTTTGTAATCGTACTAAGGCCTAAGTTATTAGCTAATTGAATAACATCATGCATACCTGCCTGCTGCCCAACCTTTACTGCAACAGTATTAACTGACCATCTTAAAGCCTTTTTCAACGTCATTGCACCACGATATTTATTATCATAGTTTTGTGGCTTATAACCAGCAATATTAATAGGTTCATCAACCATTACTGTATTTGTCTTCATTCCTTTGTTTATTGCAGTCGCATAAACAATTGGTTTAAAAGCTGATCCAGGTTGTCGATATTCATCAGTAACTCGGTTTAGCTGACTTTCACTATAATTATTACCTCCAACCATTGCATGAATATATCCATTACTTGGATTAATTGCTACAACAGCACCTTGATACTCTTTTAATGTTTGTTCGGCAATTTTTTGCAAGCGCATATCTAACGTAGTATAAATCTTCAATCCACCAGTATAAACCTTTTCTTCCCCATATAAATCAACTAATTCCTTTGCAACATAATCGAGGAAATAAGATGCCTTTACACTTCTTTCTCGCTTTGATTTTATTTTCAAAATTTCTTGAGTCGCATCCGCTTTCATCGCTTCTGTGATATATCCTTGTAAGTACATCCCATTTATAACGGTATCTCTTCTTTCTTTCGCTCGTTCTATATTATTATATGGAGAATAATAGATTGGCCCTTTTGCTAAACCAGCGATCATTGCACTTTCACTTAAATCTAAATCACCTGCACTCTTTCCAAAATAAGCTTGTGATGCCGCTTCAACACCATATGCTCCTTCACCTAAATAAATTTGATTTAAATATGCATGTAAAATTTCCTCTTTAGAAAATCTTACATCTAATTTTATAGCTAAAATTGCTTCTCTAATTTTTCTAAGCAGCGTACGGTCTTGATTGAGAAACATTCCTCTAGCTAACTGTTGCGTTATTGTACTTCCGCCTTCTGCGATATCTCCACTTGTTATATTTACAACTAAAGCACGAGCAATCCCTATAGGGTCAATTCCACGATGCTGATAAAATCTTGTATCTTCATTTGCTATAATTGCATCTATTAAATAAGGAGACATTTTATTTAAAGGTACAACAACACGATTTTCTTCAAATAGCTTAGCAATTAACTCTCCATGAATATCATATACTTGTGATGCTGACATTAGCTTTAACTGATTCATATCCTGCGCATCCGGAAGCCCACTAAAAACATAGGCAAAACTCCCGAGCGCTAAAAAAATCATTGTAATAAATATTTTTAGCATCGAAATCCTCCTTTTTTATATCATAAATATATTACAATAAAAAAACGCAAAGTATACTATCTTTACTCTAGTATACCTTGCGTTTACATTTATTACTATTAAATTTAATTAATTTTTCTTGGTAAGTACAGATGTTCTAATAGATAACTCTTTTAATTGTTCTGGCGCCACTTCTGAAGGAGCTTGTGTCATTACACAAGTTGCACTTTGTGTTTTAGGGAATGCGATAACATCGCGAATAGATGAACGTTTTGCCATTAACATAATCAAACGATCTAATCCAAAAGCAATTCCGCCATGTGGAGGCGTTCCATATTCAAATGCATCAAGCATAAACCCAAATTTCAATCTTGCATCTTCTTCTTGCATACCAATTGCTTTAAATACACGTTCTTGTATATCACGATTATAAATACGTAAACTACCGCCACCAATTTCAGTTCCATTAAGAACCATATCATATGCTTTTGCTTTTATTCTACCAGGATCTGTTTCTAAATATTGAATGTCTTCCTCTCTAGGCGCAGTAAACGGATGGTGCATTGCTACCCAGCGTTTTGCATCTTCATTATATTCAAACATTGGGAAATCAACAACCCATAGGAAAGATAATTTATCTGGATCAATAAGATTACGACGGCGTCCCATCTCTAGTCTCAATTCGCCTAAAGCATGTGCAACTACTGAAGGTTTATCTGCAATAATTAACAATAAATCTCCGGCTTCAGCTTGTGTTGTTTCTTTAATTTTCGCTAATATATCATCAGAGAAAAATTTAGCAATTGGAGATTTAACCCCATCTTCAGTATAACAAATCCAAGCTAAGCCTTTCGCGCCATAAATCCCAACATACTCAACTAGTCCATCTAGCTCACGACGTGGAATTCCTGCATAGCCTTTAACATTGATTGCTTTTACCTGTCCGCCAGCTTCAAGTACAGATTCAAATACTTTGAAATCAGACCCCTTTACAGCTTCAGATAAATTCATTAATTCCATACCAAAACGAAGATCTGGTTTATCCGAGCCATATTTGTCCATAGCTTCATCCCAAGTAAGACGTTTAAATGGCAATTCAATCTCTGCATCAATTGCCTGTTTAAACATTTCTTTTGTCATATCTTCCATCATCGTAAGAATATGTTCACTATCAATAAAGGACATTTCAATATCCAATTGTGTAAATTCCGGTTGACGATCAGCACGCAGATCTTCATCACGGAAGCAACGTACGATTTGGAAATACTTTTCATAGCCAGCAACCATTAAAATCTGTTTGAAAATTTGCGGAGACTGTGGTAAGGCAAAAAATTTACCTGGATTTACACGACTAGGCACTAAATAATCTCTAGCACCTTCTGGTGTGCTTTTCGTTAACATTGGTGTTTCAATTTCAACAAATCCTTGTTTGTCTAAGAAATCACGCATCACTTTTGTCACGCGGTGTCTAAGCATAAGATTTCTTTGCATCTCTGGTCTACGTAAATCTAAGTAACGATATTTTAAACGCAATGTTTCATCCACATCAATATCGTCTTGAATATAAAACGGTGGAGTTTTGGCTTTATTTAAAATTCTAAGCTCTAAACAATTAACTTCAATTTCTCCAGTTTCCATATTCGGATTTACTGTTGCTTGATCTCTTTTATTAACAATACCCCTAACTGCAACAACGAATTCTGAGCGTAAAGTCTCAGCCTTCTTAAACTCATCTTCTCCCATTTCAGAAGAAAATACAACTTGTACAAAACCAGAACGATCACGTAAATCTACGAAAATTAATCCACCATGGTCACGTCGTCTTGCAACCCAGCCACATAAAACAACTTCATTGTCGGTATTTACTGCTCTTAAATCTCCACAATGATGTGTTCTTTCCAATCCTGCTAATGTTTCCATTCTAATCTTTCACCTCAAAATTTAAGTTCTTCACTACTTCTGCTGCTTGAATTTTTGTTTGTTCACTTGTAAACATGTTTTTAAGCATAACACTTTTTTCACGAACTTCATCTTCACCAATAATAATTGCATATTTTGCGCCCAACTTATTCGCTTGCTTCATCTGTGCCTTCAAGCTTCTACCCGCAAAATCCATGTCTGCTCTATATCCAGCCAAGCGTAAGTTATATAATACTTTAAATGCAGCTGCCTGTGCCTTTAGCCCAAGAGGTACTACCAACGCAGCTAAAGACGCATTTTCATTCGGCATTAACCCCTGCTTTTCCAGTGCAAGCATTACGCGTTCAATTCCAATTGCAAAACCAATGCCCGGTGTAGATGATCCACCACACTCTTCAATTAAACCATCATAACGCCCACCCCCGCAAACTGCACTCTGTGCGCCAAGCGGCGAATATTGTATCTCAAAAGCCGTTTTTGTATAATAATCAAGTCCTCGAACTAATCGGGGATTTAAGATAAATTCTATATCAACAGCTCTTAATAACTCTTTAAGTTGATCAAAATGATCATGACAATCCTCGCATAGGCAATCCGCCATTTCTGGAGCGCCTTGAGACAAAGTCGTACATTTCTCATTTTTACAATCCAAAATTCTCATCGGATTTCTCTCAAAACGCGATTGACAATCCGGGCACAAATCCTTTACTTTATCACGCAAGAAATCTTGCAATTTTTCTCTATATACTGGACGACATTTTGGGCATCCTACTGAATTTAGCTGTAATTTCAGCTCATTTAGGCCAAGAGATTTTAAAAATTGCGTAGCCAAAATAATAATTTCTGCATCAATCGCTGGATTTGCAGTACCAATTGCTTCAACTCCAAATTGATGAAACTGACGATATCTGCCAGCCTGTGGTCGATCATATCTAAACATCGGCCCGATATAAAACAACTTGTTTAATGTTGTATCTGCGTATAGTTTATGTTCTAAATAAGCGCGAACCGTCGCAGCTGTATTTTCTGGACGTAGTGTAATGCTTCTTTCGCCACGATCCTTAAACGTATACATCTCCTTAGAAACTACATCCGTAGTTTCTCCAATACCTCTTAAAAACAATTCTGTATGTTCAAAAATAGGGGTACGAATTTCTTTATACCCAAATAAATCACATACATTGCGAATCGTTTTTTCTACATATTGCCACTGTCCGCTAACGCTTGGTAAAATATCTTGCGTTCCACGCGGTCCTGTAGTTAGCATAAGTAAAATCTCCTCCTTATTAACCAAACAAAAATTGCAACAATTCTTGTCGTCTTTGCATATATTTATCTATATTTTGCATATAGGTAATTAAATCTTTTGGCTCAAATGCTGTTTCCATTGTCAGATTCTCTGTGTCAACAACTTTTGTCGTTGCTGATGGACCAATTCCTATAATCGTTTGACGTTCTTCCATAATTTGAATATTATAAAGTCCTTCCGCACCAGCCTTGCTATATCCTATATTTTCAAGATTTCCTCGCATATACCCTTGTCGATATAAATAATAAGGCTCCATATCCATTAATTTTGCATATTGCTCTGTAACATCAAACATTTTCAAAGCAGTATCATCATCTGGCAACTGATAAGTATCTACATTTAACTTAAGCTTAGATCCCTTTTTTAAGGCTAATGTATGTACTGTTAAATTGTCCGGATTTAATCCTTTTATCTTTTGCATCGTATCCTCAACATCATTCACCGTTTCACCAGGTAAACCTATGATAACATCCATATTAATATTTTGCATGCCTGCCTGACGAAAATTATCGAATAGTTCTATTATATCCTGTGTAGTATGCTTTCGTCCAATATATTGTAAAGTTTTTTCTTGCATAGTTTGCGGATTCACACTAACTCTATTTACACCATAACGAACCATACTTGCAATTTTACCACTATTTACACTATCTGGTCTACCTGCTTCGACAGTAAATTCTATAGTTTCTGACACAAAAAAATTTTTATGAACAAGTTCTAATAAATTTTCAAATTCTTCATTTGGCAGGCTAGTTGGTGTTCCCCCACCAATATAAATGCTTTGCACAATAAGATTATGTTTTTTTATTGATTCATAAGCATTCATTATATCTTTTTTTAAAGTTTGCAAAAAGCCTTCTAATATATCTTTTTTCGGCAAAACATAAGAAGGAAACGAGCAATACAAACATTTAGATAAGCAAAATGGAATTCCTATGTAAACACTTACTTTGCGAAATGATGAAGTCTTTAAAAAACTCCGTTGTTTAAAAGCCAAATTAGTAATTAAATTAGCTTTTCTATCACTTACTGCATAATCATTTTTCAGCCTTTCAATAATTTCTTCTTTTGAAAAATTTCTATCAATGAATTTATGAACAATTTTTGTCGGACGAACTCCATGTAAAATTCCCCACGGGGCTGAAGGCATTGATAAAAAAGAACTAAATACTTTATATAAATTTAACTTGATTAATCTTCTTACACCTGCTTTTAGATTTTCATCAGAGTGAACTTGATTTTCTTCAATAAAATACTTTGATTTTCCATTTAAACTCACAGCGATAAATTCTGTTTTAACCTTCGTATTTAACTCATTCTCAGTTACTATATTTTTAACAGAAAAAGAAGCATAATCTATCGACTCTTCATTTGTAATTTTAATATTAAAAAGATTTAATATTTCATTTACTATTTTAACAATAACTTGATCTTTACTATTCAAACTAAACTTTTTAATTTTCACGTTTTTTTTGGCACTCCTGACAGTAACCGTAAAACTTAACTTGATGATCTACGATATTAAAATTGCTTTTTTTTGAAATTAACTCTTCTAAATTTTCCAATAAATCTTCCTCAAATTCTTTAACGTTTCCGCATTCTAAACAAATAATATGATGATGATGATGTTGTTTTTCATCTCTTTTATTAATTTCATATCGACTTCTTCCATCACCAAAATCAATTTTTTGCAAGATATCCATATCGCTCAATAATTCAAGACTCCGATAAACGGTTGCTAATCCAATTTCCGATCCTTGTTCCCGCAAAATCTGATGAACCTCTTCAGCACTTAAATGTTCATCATGATTTTCAATAAAAACTTGCAATACAATTTGCCGTTGCGGAGTTAATTTACATTGCCGTTCTTGTAATCTTTTCTTCAACTCTTCCATTGTAATCATAACAGTCATTAAGATTTCTCCTCTTCAATCCAAAAATGTTGCATAAAAATATTAAGTAGCGCTGTCACAGGCAACGCCAAAAGCATTCCTAAAACCCCCAAAAATTGTCCACCAATTAGTAAACTGATGATAATTATCACCGGATGTAAATTTACACTTTTCCCCATAACGCGTGGTAAAATTACATGATTCTCTAATTGCTGTAGAAAAAAACAAAAAATCGCTACTTTTAGTCCTAACTTAGTAGATACGGCCAGTCCTAATATAATTGCAGGAACAGCACTAAGAATCGGTCCAATAATCGGGATAGCTTCCGCCATAGCTGCTAAAGTAGCTAAAACAAAGGGATATCCTATGTTCATTTGATAAAATCCTATAAATGAAATCGTACCAATAATTATACATAACAAGAATTGACCTGTTAAAAAATCGCTAATAACTGTTCCCATTTCATAAATAATTTTTTTTGCTTGTGATTGGCTTCGCAGGGAAAATAAGCTTATTACCCAATCTACAATCACATTCCAGTCTTTTAATAAATAAAAAGTTAAAACAGGAATAACAATTAATTCCACACTCCGTGATAAAAAGGAAAATGAAAGGCTAGCTATGTTTTTTAATAGATTAAAAGAAAATACTGCACTTTTAGAAATTGCTTGTTGTAGCATGATAAAAATTTGCTCCGATTGCTCACGATATATCCCACTGTTTACAATTGGAATAATTACATTATCTTTGATAAGATCAAGCAATTGATCTATCGTAACTAACATTTGCGGAACATTTTTGTATAACTTTTCTATTTCCTCAACTAAAGGTATAACTAAAATACTTAAAAGCCCAATTGCAATGGTTACTGCAAATAAAAAAGCAATAAAGATAGCTGGAATCTTTCCTATTTTTAATTTGTAAACCTTTATATTTGTCAGCCTGTTCACTATAGGATAAAGAATAAATGATAAACCAACAGAAGCTAAAATAGGAAGATATATAGATTTAGCTTCCATAAAAACATAAAAAAAACTTACAATAACAATTGCCTTAAAGACTAATGTTGAAGATACTTTCATCTTAGATGAACCTCCAAGTAAATCTATTGGCAATCATTATTTATGACAAAAATTGATTATGCATACGCTCCCAGCCTATCGTCGTAGAAGGACCATGTCCCGGTAAGACACGTGTATCATCAGGCAAAATTAAAAGTTTTTCCGTAACACTATGTATTAATCCTTGCATAGAGCCACCTGGAAAATCCGTTCTACCGATAGATTCTGCAAATAATGTATCTCCACTAAATAGTATACCATCTGTATATAAGCAAATTCCACCTTTTGTATGGCCTGGCGTATGAATCACTTTTAAAATAATATCACCAATATTTACAGTATCTCCAGAATTTAAGATTCTATCAGCTGGATAAGATTCTATACTTTCGCCTAAGAAAACAGATAGATTTAAGCGCGACTCTAATAACATTTGTGCATCATCGCGATGAATTAATATATCGGTATGTGTTGCATCCTTTATTTTTTTATTTGCACCGATATGATCTGCATGCCCATGTGTATTAATAATTGCAATAACCTTTAGATCCCCTATTTTATCTAGTATCGCTTTTGCATTAGCACCAGGGTCGATTACTGCCGCTTCTTTAGTTCTTTCACATGAAACAATATAGCAATTCACACCTAAATCACCCACTACCAGTTGTTCTATTTTCATAAATTTCTCCTTATATTCATTTAATGCAATAGCTAACGGAATCATTGTGCTTCGCTACGAGCACCTCTTTAGACAAAATTAGACACCGTAAGCTCTAGATTAATCATCTGAATTCAATTTATTTATCAACATTACCAATCGATCGATAAACGCTATAAACATCTTTTAGCCGCCTAAATTTCGTCATAATATGTTCAATTTGCTCAGCATTACTTACATTGAGGCCCATGATTACTGTTGCCGTCTTATTTTTGTGTGTCCGCGCATTGATCGAGCTTATATTAATTTTCGATTCGGCAGGAACCATCATCAATGAAGTTAAAACACCAGCTTCGTCATTACAAATAATTTCAATTGTCACCGTATAAAGTTTATCAACATTAATATCCCATGAAACTTCAATCATTCTATCAACTTCATCATGCGAATTTAAAACATTCGGACAATCCGCTCTATGAACAGAAACACCTCTCCCCCTAGTAATATATCCAGTTATTGAATCCCCAGGAATAGGATTACAGCATCTTGCCAAGCGAACTAATAAGCCACCTTCACCTTCCACTAATATTCCATGATTTGCTTTATTCTTTACATTTCGAGGCTTTAGCCCCTCTAGCATTTGCGAAATATCTGGAGGAGTTGCGCTCCTAACGGCCTTTTTATACAACTCAATTAATTTTGTCATAATTCCATTGACTGTCACACCACCAAAGCCAATAGATGCTAATAAATCATCTTCACTCAAAATATTTAATTTTTTTGCAACTTCTTTTAGTCGATCATCCTTTAATAGCTCTTTACTTTCATAGCCAAGTCGCTTGCTTTCCTTTTCAATCAAATCTCGTCCACGTTCAATATTTTCTTCACGTTTTGCTTTCTTAAACCATTGTCTAATTTTATTTTTAGTTTCAGAAGATGCAACTATATTCAGCCAATCCATACTTGGTCCATTATTTTGTTTATTTGTAATAATAGATACAATATCTCCATTTACTAATTTATATTCCAAAGGAACAATCTTGCCATTTACTTTCGCCCCAATACAACGATGACCTACATCTGTATGTATACGATAAGCAAAATCGATAGGAATAGAACCTGCTGGTAAATCGACTACATCCCCTTTAGGAGTAAACACAAAGACCTCATCGGAAAACACATCAACTTTTAATGCTTCAACATATTCTTTAGGATCACTTACTTCCTGCTGTAAGTCTACAATTTGACGCAACCATGACATTTTTTGATCATAATCTTTTGCTGCGCCAGCACTTTTTCCACTCTCTTTATATTTCCAATGTGCCGCAACCCCATATTCAGAAACTTTATGCATAGCAAAGGTCCTAATTTGAATCTCTAAAGGACAGCCACGTGAGCCAATTACCGTTGTATGTAAAGATTGATACATGTTAGATTTCGGCATTGCTATATAATCTTTAAATCTGCCAGGGATAGGTTTCCATAATGTATGTACCATTCCTAAAACGCCATAGCAATCTTTTACATTATCCACTAGAACTCGAACTGCCGATAAATCATAAATTTCACTTATATCTTTATTGCCTTTTTTCATTTTTTTATAAATACTATAAAAATGTTTTGCCCGCCCTTGAATTTCAGCTTTTATCGAAACACTATCGAGTTTTTCCTTTAGCACTTGAATAGCATCATCAATAAAGGCTTGTCTTTCCTGACGTTTTTGTTTTACCTTCTCTACCAGGTCATAATACATTTCTGGTTCAAGATATCGTAAACACAAATCTTCGAGCTCCCATTTAATGCTTGAAATCCCCAAGCGATTTGCTAAAGGAGCAAAAATTTCTAAAGTTTCACGTGCAATTCGCTGTTGCTTGGCTAAAGGCATAGACTTTAATGTACGCATATTATGCAATCGATCCGCTAACTTTATCAAAATTACTCGAATATCTTTTGCCATTGCTAAGAACATTTTCCTGTAATTTTCCAACTGCTGCTCTTCTTTTGATTTATATTCCATTCGATTTAATTTAGTAACACCGTCAATCAGCATGGCAATTTCTTCGCCAAAATTTTCTTGCATTTCATCTAATGTATAAGATGTATCTTCAACAACATCATGTAATAATGCAGCACTAATCGTTAATGCATCAATTTGAAGTCCAGCCAAAATTTGCGCAACACCAACTGGATGATGTATATAATCTTCTCCAGACATCCTAAATTGTCCTTTATGTGCATTGTTAGCAAAATCATAAGCTCTTTTGACAAGTGCAACAGATTCTTCTGTTTGATAAATTTCAATTTTCTTGACTAGTTCTTCTATAGTATTTATATGATTTTTCATTTTGTTCAACCCCATTATACTAAAGTTACATTATTATACATTAGATTTTCCAATGACTAATCCGTTCATCTAATAAAATAAGCAATTCACCAGAAATCAAAGATTTTGATTTCTACTTATAAAACTCTACCTGAATCATATATTATTTTATTGTCATTCGATCTCTTCCACTACATAATAGTCTCTTCATCTAATGGATAGATAGGTCGATTAACACAATTTAATAATCTATTGCTTGTAGCTGTCATCGCGAAATTTGCAAAAGACTCAAATTCAGCCCTAACATGAATTCCCTCACAAAAAGTACTGGAACTTTCCAAATCCAGTTTTTGATCCGGTTGTGGATTAAAAACTATTTTTCTTTTATTCCCAAAAGTTTCACGCCAGATTAAACCTAATTCTTCTAATATGCGCAAACAAATGCTAATACTAGCGCTACTAACAGCCTCATGATATCGATTTTCTATTTGCTTTGCTAATTCTTCATTTGTAGATGTAATAGCCTGCTCGTTATTTAAGTTCGCTTTCAAATTCATGTAAACTCTAGCAATTAAATCTCTAATCGGTGCTTTCTCTTTTAAAATTAACTGATTAAAACTAATATCATTTTTACCATATAACAAATGAATCATACCACGAATACCATCTCTTCCTACACGTCCACATTGCTGATTAAAAGAAACCATATCAAATGGTAAATGAAATAAAACAATATGACGAATATCAGGTAAATCTATCCCTTCTCCAAATGCACTTGTTGCAACAACAACATTTATTTCACCATTGCGGAACCAATCTTCAATTTGAACTCTCCACTCATTACTAAGTCCCGCATGATAAAAAGCGATTTTTTCTCGCATCAAAATATTTTTTTCTCGTAACTGACTTGCTATTTCTACGGCTTTCATTCTACTATTTACAAAAACTAAAACTTTTTCTTCTTTATTGATAATTCGATTAACTTCTTCTATTTTATCACTCATATTACGTAAATCAGATATCATTAAATTTTCTCTAACTGTTTTATCAATAATTATTTTCTTTATTGATAAAGTGTGCTTTATACATTTTACAGTTTTGCTGTCCGCTGTTGCCGTAACAGCCAAAACTTTCGGATGATTTAGTCTATTTATAATAGTATTTAGTAATTTATAAGCAGATCTCTTTGCGCCATCTGCAATATGATGACATTCATCTATTACTAAAAATCCAATTTTTCTCTTTGTATTTGAAATAAAATCTAAATGGGCTAATAAAAACTCTGGTGTAGTCAATAATATATCGACTTTCCCAAATTGTAAAGCTGTAAATAACTCCGCACGTTCCTTAGTTAGTAACGTTCCATTTCCTTTGTATATGTTAAGATCAAACGCCATTAATTTTTTTGTAATACCGATATATTGGTCATTAACTAGGGCCCTTAGAGGATATACAATAATCGTCATTTGATCCCGCATTAAGGCCATTTCAGCCGCATAACTTTGAAAAATCGCTGATTTTCCTCGTCCAGTTCCCATAATAGTTAGTGTATTATTTCCATCAGATAAAGATTTTAATGTATCTATTTGCTTCCCATGATATTCAAAGCTTCCGATCAAAGCTTCTTTTATCTGTCTAAACGTAAACTCTTTTTCCTTAAAAAAATTCTTCTTAAGTTTATCAAAGTTATTTTCAATCTTACTAATTAATACATTAACTCCGTAAGATTGATTTTCTCGTCCCGTAATCGCGGTAACAATAATTTCATATTCCGCTAAATCTTGATCAATTTCCTTCGCTAAAAATTTTGCTAAATCAGCTTTTAAAAATCCTACGTCTTTACCCTTTACATCTTTAATTAAAATTGCATTTGCATCAAATGAATTATTTGGCTGCCTTTCTAAGAAAAGTTCTTCCCCCGGCTTTAAGTTACGTATTATATCTTGACGATTATCAAACGTAACTCCAACCAATTTCGTGAAAAACTGTTTTGCTGAACCAATATCTGCATATTTTTCAATTTGATTTGCAGTTAAATATAGTTGATCCAATTTAGATTTTTTTATTTGACTATCCCTTATATCTTCAATAATAAATTGAAGATTTTTTCGTCCTTGCCACTCATTAATAATCGGTTTAAAAACGATATCTATTTTAGTATCTGGCAATAAGGAATCAATTAAATCACCGCGTTGCCAAAATACACAATCTCTGTTTATGATTCCATTACGAATTTTAAATTTCAAATGATTCCTATTTGCTCCTAACAGAAAAGTTGAATCTATCGTATTCTCATAGGAAATAAAAACAGGTTTCTTATTTCCTATTCCATAAGGTTCAAGTAAATTTAACTCATTTAATAATTCTTCGTCTACCTCAGATAAATTTACTTTTTTATCTATAAATAAATTGGGAATATAATCATCATCATTTAAATCGCGTTTGGCAATATCATTCAATCTTTGTCGAAGCAATTTAATATTTTCGGACAAAATACTAAAACCTGCAGCAGCTTCATGCCCACCATACTTAATCAATATATCTTCACATTCTGCTAAAGCTCTATGAATATTAAACCCTTCAATACTACGACAAGAAGCTTTACCTATCCCATCTATCATAGATATAACAACTGTCGGCTTATAATATTTTTCCAATAAATTAGACGCTACAAGACCAATTACGCCTGAATTCCAATCTTCGCCAACGATTACAAGTACATTTTCATTACACAAATGAAATCTAGTAACATAATCTTCAGCCTCTTTTAATAGCTCTTCTTGAATGGCTCTACGCATTTTATTTTCATTTTCTAATTGCTCTGCTAGCATTCCAGCCTCATTTAAATCATCAGTCAAAAGTAACTGTACTGCACTAAACGCACTACTTAAACGCCCCACTGCATTTAATCGCGGCGCAATACCAAATCCTATTGTAGCTGTATTTATCTCACGATGATTAGAATTACAATTTTGCAATAATGCTTTTAATCCTAAATTTGATGTCTGCCGCAATTGCTCTATTCCCAATGCAACAATCAAACGATTCTCTCCAATTAATGGCATCAAGTCTGCAACAGTTCCTAACACTGCGATATCTAAAAAATTTTTAAACTCTTCATTTTTCAAACGTAACCATAGCGCCTGACAAAGTTTATAAGCAACACCTACACCAGCTAAATGTTTTTCTGGGTACTCACACCCCATCTGATGCGGGTTTAAAATTGCAAATGCAGCAGGTAAATTTTCTGGCGGCTGATGATGATCTGTAACGATAATATCTATTTTTTTACTTGTTTCGCCAATTTCATAAGTTGAACTAATTCCACAGTCGACAGTAACAATTAACTTAATTTCTTCCGCAATAAAATTATTTAACGCTTCTAGATTTATTCCATATCCTTCGCTTTGCCGTTCTGGTATATAAAAGTCCACATTTGCTTCCAAACTCCTTAATACTTTAACGAGTAAAGAAGTTGCAGATATTCCATCTACATCATAATCTCCGTAAACTATGATTTTTTCTTGTTTTGAAATCGCTTTAATAATTCTCTCAACAGCTTTATCCATCCCTTTCATCAAGAAAGGATCATGAAACTTCTGCTTTTGGGGATATAAAAATTCCGTTACTTTTTTTATATCTGTATAGCCCCGTTGAATTAATAATTCCACTAAAATTTCAGATATATTTAAAATCGAAGCCAACTCATTCTTTAAATCAATTTTTTCTTCAGGCAAAATCCATTTTTTCATTTGCTTTATCATTCTCATCACCAAACCTTTATTACAAAACCGAAAAATAAAACTATTATCTTAAAAAAACTTAATTTTATAATATTCGCGCAATCATGACAAAATCCTCTACAAAAATAAAAGCATCCACATTTTAGTAGATGCTTTTATTTTTGTATTATCGTATCTTAGCGTTCAATTAAGCCTTTAACGTACGATTTTTATCTGCATAATGTCTAAATGTAACCCATAGTGGTGTAGACGTAAAAATAGAAGAATACGCACCAGAAGTAAAACCAATTAATAATGCAAAGGAAAAATTCTTCGTTGTTTCTCCACCAAAAAAGTATAGAGCTGCCGTAGTAAACAATACAGTAAGAACTGTGTAAATAGATCTTGTCATCGTCTGCCAGATACTATTATCTGCTAGTTCAACTAAGTCTCCGCCCTTTCTGTAATGCAGCTTAAGATTTTCTCTAATTCTATCAAAAATAACAATAGTATCATTCGTAGAATATCCAACAATTGTCATTAATGCAGCAACAAAAGATGCATCAATCTCTTTTTGGAATATAGAAAAAACACTTAATACAATAAAAATATCATGAATTAATCCTACAATTGCCGCAATTGCAAATTTTAATTCAAATCGATAGGAAATATATGCCACAATCAGCACCCAAGATAATAAAGTTGCCCATATTGCTTGCCATGTTAATTCAGAGCCCATAACAGCGCCAACACGTTCTGTTCGCAATACATTATAGTCACCAATTTTTTCTTTCAAAGCATCCAAAACTTCACGTTTTTGCATTTCTTCTAAATCTGAAGTTCTTATCATAACATTTTTAGCCGAATTTCCATTTTCTGCACCAGCTAATTGAATCATACTATTGTCAAGTCCATAATCTTTTAAAACATCTCTAACTTCCTGAACAGTGACTGGCTTATTAAATTCTAAATCAACAAGAACTCCACCAGTAAAATCAATTCCTAAATTAAAACCTTGTGTAAATATAGAAAAAATTCCCGGCAGAATAATTAGAATCGAAAGTATGTACCAAATCTTACGTCTACCGATGATGTCAAACTTCATCATTTTTCTTCACCCCCGGTGCACCAAAAAATCTATCATTCGTAACAACTCTAGAAGCAATCAATAATTTCAATAAATATTGAGTAAATGTAACCGCTGAAAACATACTAAGAACAATTCCTAATCCTAAAGTAACTGCAAATCCTTTTATTGTACCAGTTCCCATAAAAAACAATACAACTGCCGCTAAAAAAGTTGTTACATTAGAGTCAAGAATCGTAGCAAATGCTCTAGAAAAACCAGCATCCATTGCTGCCATTAAAGTTTTTCCAGCTCTATGCTCCTCTTTAAATCTCTCAAAAATAAGTACATTTGCATCGACCGCCATACCAACAGATAGTATAATACCTGCTATACCAGGTAAAGTTAATGTCGCATCTAGCATTTTTAAAGAAAATAATAGCATGAGAACATATGCCATTAAAGTTATATTGGCAATAAAGCCAGACAAACGATAAAACGCCAGCATAAAAATGATAATTGCTGCGATACCTACAGTAAATGCAAACTCACTCTTATCTTTTGAGTCTTGTCCCAATGTTGGACCTACAGTTCTAGTCTCAACTATATCTACTTTTACAGGAAGAGAACCAGAACGTAATAAAATTGCTAAGTGCTGCGCTTCCTCAATTGTTCTAGAACCAGTAATAACAGCTTTTCCACCTGTAATCGGTTCGTTTACGCGAGGATTCGTCAACATTTGCTTATCTAATAAAATAGCAATTGTCTTACCGACATTTTTTGCTGTTAATTCAGCGAACTTTTTACCGCCTTCATCAGAGAACTCTAACGCAACCATATTTTGATTCGCATGATCAATTTGCGCTTTCGCATCTTTTAGATCAGTACCTGTTAATACAGTATTACCTTGTTCATCTTGAAATTCTAACATTGCTGTTTTCCCTAAAACAGCAATTGCTTCTTCAGGATCTTTAATTCCCGGCAATTCAACAATAATTCTTCGTTCGCCTTGTCTTTGAATAATCGGTTCTGTTAATCCCAGCTCATTAACACGTTTTTCAATAATTTTGACAACTCTTTGCACCGCATCTTCATTTACCTGTGCTTCTGGTGTGTCAACTGCTTCAAGAACAACATGTGTCCCTCCTTGTAAATCTAACCCTTGCTTAATTGAGTGTGCTAGTGGTGAAACATAATAAAAAAACACACCAACAATCACAGCAATTATTGCTACAAGTTTAGCGAAACTATTCTTTCTCAACTGCGTCTCCCTCCAAATACTCTCCAATTTGTACCTGTTCATTATAGCGATGTTTGAATAGCGATGTCAAATGAAAAGATAAATAATTATAATAATTCATTTCCATTTATCACAAGTCCAAAGCGGCAATCTAAAAAATTAGCCGCGCGTCTACACATCATCATCCTTGCTAAAAATATCTCAAAATATTCCATAACCGGGCAAATCTTATTATCAATTGATAATAGTAATTTAATCGTTTTATCCTTTTTATTTACTTCAAGATCTGCACTTTCAGCCGCAAAATTTACTCGATCATGAATTTCAAAGGTTGCGAAATCAGTGTTTGTTACACGCGTACGATGTACATCCGATTTATCTGCCAAAATTAAAGCTGATGCAACATGATTTACAGCATTTCCTCTTTCTTCTTCGTGATTTCCAATCGCTGAAATAACCAACGCAATTTCTTCAGGTGGCATTTTTAATCTAGATAAAATATTATACGCCATAACTGCTCCCATACCACCATGATTAAATCGATTAATCATATTTGCAATATCATGCAGATATCCTGCAATCTCTGCAAGTTCACAATCACGTTCAGAAAAATCTAAATCCTTTAAAACATTTCTAGCACGTCTAGCAACGATTGATACATGACGTTTCCCGTGCTCAGTGAAACCTAATGTTCCTAAATATTCAGTACTGCATTTTAAATACACACCAATTTCCTCATCTTTTCTAAGCGTTTCTATCGTTATTCTCGACATTGTTTGTCCTCCTAATAAAGTCTAATACTTTTTGAACAACCATCTCTTTGCTTAATGAGTCTGTTTGGATATATAAATCAGCATTTTCTCTAGCATCTTTTAATCGTTCATGTTGAACAACAAGCCGCCCTTGATCCCATGTTACTTTTCGCCTTTTTTTAATAGTCTCTAAAGTAGCATCAATCATAATTAAAAAATCCGGATTTCTTTTTTGCCAAAATTTTTTAATACAAGAGTGTTCTTGTGCTACATTGTATGCCTCAATACCATTGGAGCGTAGACTCTCAACTAAAGTAGTTTTCCCTGATGCACAGACACCAACAATCGCAACCAACATCCTTAATCACCCTCAATATGGGAAAGAAACATGAACACGCCTTATTTTGTTATTATATTCTTTCCCACTTATTCCCATAACCACAACTGTCATATCATCTCCTGGCCTATTATCATCTAGTTCTAGTGCATATTCTAAAATTGCATTTGCAATAAAATCAACATCATCAACATTATTTTCTTCAATTATTTTAATAATATGTTTAAAATCAATTTGTTTTCCACGCTTTTTTCCTGCTGAATGAATTCCATCTGTATATGAAACTAAAATCGTTCCAATTTCTAATGGTATCTGATAAATTAAAGGCTTTGTATGCTTATGTACACCAATGGGATTAACCCATTCATCATATACTGTTAAATATTCATTGGCTTTTACAATAACCGGACAATTTGAATTCCTGCTAATTACAATTGTCTCTGTATCCAAATCAGCACTTAATATTGTTAGCGTTGAAGATACTTGTCCGCTTTTAACTGCATATAAAAAATCATGTACAGCTCTGGCAACAGCACCATCACGTGCACCATCTGTTATAAGTGTTACAGCTTTATTTACAACTAACGTACTCGTATTTTTAGCAGATTTACCACTCCCTTGCCCATCAGCAAGTATAGCAGATATTCCACCTTGTGCTCTTTCCGCCACCTCAGCACTATCACCAGAATGAGAAACAGCATACTTCGTTGTTTTTGCCATTCCGACTTTTATTTCCATAACCTATCTCCTATCGAAAAGCAGGCAAAATATAGCTAAATCGCTATATTTTGCCTGCTTTGCAATCTGTAATACAATCTTTTGTTACAATATAATCCATTACATAGTCATGTGCTTCAGAAGGAACGTCAGATACAATTTGACATGAAAAAGCTAAAGCTACTAACTTAGCAGAAATAGCTTTTGATAGAAAACGATCGTAAAATCCTAACCCCATTCCTAAGCGATGACCTGCATAATCAAAAGCGACTCCAGGTAGCAAAATAAGCTCAATCTTCTTAGGATCCACTATACGAAGTTTATTTGAATCTGGCGCAAGAATTCCAAACTCCCCAATAACTAGATCAGATAAATCTTCTATATAAGCAGCAATCATAATTCCAGATCTATCACGAACAAAAGGAATGCATAATTTTTTTCCATCATTTATCACTGTTTTCATCAAAGACAAAGTTTGGACTTCATCTTTTAGAGAGACATAAGCCATAATCAGATTAGAGTTTCTATAATAATCTGAATTAATAATATTTTGATAAATAGTTTTACTTTCAGATGCTTTGATATCTTCTGATAAAGAACGCCTTATCTCTAACATTTTTTTACGTAAAGATTTTTTGCACTGAATAATTTCATCTTCCATTTTATTCTTCAGGTATTCTCTTTTCATGACTAATATTTTTACTGATAGATGCCTTTGCAACTTCAATCTCAACTTTTTCTGCGACTTTCATCAAGACAGTATTATTTTTTATTGTACTAATCTCTCCATACAAACCACCAATAGTGATAATTTTATCGCCTTTTTTCAGATTTCCTAACATATCTTTTATACGACTTTGTTCCTTTTTTTGTGGCTTATACAATAAAAAGTAAAACAAAACCACCATTAACAGTATTGGACCATATGACATGATCAAGCTTGACATCTCCGGACTTAATTCCATAAAAAAACCTCCAAAAAAATTTATAAACACGAACATTTATCTATTCGACAATACTACTAAAATTCCTTTATTTCTTGTAATTCGCTATAAAATCACTTCTAAATTCTACAAAGGAATCCTCTAAAATGGCCTCACGCATTTTTTTCATAAAATTAATCAAGAAATATAAATTATGAGTAGTCATTAAACGTAACCCAAAAATCTCATCCGTTCTCATTAAATGCCTGATATATGCACGCGAAAAGTTTCGGCATGCATAACAATCACATTCTTCATCAATCGGTCTAAAATCATGCGCATACTCTGCATTTTTTATCACTAGCCGCCCTTTAGCAGTCATTGCGGTACCATTTCTAGCCACACGGGTTGGAAAAACACAATCAAACATATCAATTCCATGCAATACACCTTCTACTAGACAATCGGGAGTTCCAACGCCCATTAAATAGCGCGGTTTATTAGCTGGAAGCTGACAAACAGTATGTTCAAGAATTTCATACATTAAGGCTTTTGGTTCTCCTACGCTAAGACCACCAACAGCATACCCAGGAAAATCCATCTTAACTAAGTCATGAACACTCATAGAACGTAAATCTTTGTACATTCCACCTTGTACAATACCAAATAAGGCTTGGTCCTCACGTGTTAACGTATTTTTACATCTTTGTGCCCATCTCGTTGTACGCTCTGTAGATTTCTTTGCATAATCATAATCCGCAGGATAAGGTACACATTCATCAAAAGCCATAATAATATCTGCACCTAATGCCATTTGTACCTCTGTAGCACGCTCTGGCGATAAAAATTGCTTTGATCCATCTATATGCGAACGAAATGTTACGCCTTCTTCTGTAATCTTTCTTAGATCGCCTAAACTAAAAACTTGAAATCCCCCACTATCTGTAAGTATCCCACGATCCCAGTTCATAAATTTATGCAAGCCTCCAGCTTCTTTTACCAAGCTGTGTCCTGGACGCAAAAACAAATGATATGTATTACTCAATATAATACCTGCTCCCATATCTTTCAATTCATCTGGGGACATTGACTTTACAGTTGCTTGCGTTCCAACTGGCATAAAGATTGGAGTATCAAATGTTCCATGCGGAGTATGTAATTTCCCCGCCCTCGCTCCAGTCTTCGAACATTGTTTAATTAACTCATATTTTACAGCCAAAATATATCCTCCTATTACAACTCATATCCAATTTACAAAATACCACTTTTCGCGCTTATACGCATATATTAGGAAAGTATATCAGTATCTAAACATATTTTCAAGACATCCTTCTAGATTAATAAACCGACTAATAAGATTTCTTATGTTCAGTATCTATCCAAATTAAAAAAATTAATTAATATATTTTCCCCCAGTTTCAAAATTAAATACAAAATTAAAAATTTCATTAACCAACTAAACCTCACCATTCATTAAAAATTTATATATAGCTCCAAAAAATACCACCGTAAAAATAAAAGACTATATTCAAAATCTACAAATAGAAATAGAACGTTTTCATTCATTTTAAAATTCAATTTCAATTTATTTTTATCATATTGCTACCATTACCGGACTTCTCATAGATGTAAGGAAGAATAAGAAATCAATCTTCAAATCCCTTTCATCTTCTACTTTTGTAGAGTTTTAGTTTATTTTTAAAATAAACTTACTTTTTCTATTGAGAAATTTGTCGAACTATGTTATGTTTTGTTCATAGAGGGATTTAACACCTTCTTGCCTCCTATCTTCTTTGTGACCAGAAGAAGATAAGTTCATAAAAGTTATTTAGGAAAAGAGTATTGTTTTCTGCTTGCAGTAACACACTCTTTTTCCTATTTTAACCAACTGTTGATTTTTTACAAAATCTAATGCTCTTGGTTCGTCTGACTTTTTTGATCTAATAAAAAGTCCTGTATCTTATTAGATACAGGACTTTTTCTATTATTTAGGTTTCTGGTTTAGCAAGAACATTGCATCACCGAAACTAAAAAAGCGATACTTATGCTTTTTTGCTTCTTCATAAGCATGAAAAATATTTTCTTTTCCTGAAAACGCACTAATTAACATAAGTAACGTTGACTTTGGCAAATGGAAATTCGTTACCAGCGCATCTACAATTTTAAACTGATATCCGGGATAAATAAAAATATCTGTCCAACCACTCTTCGCTTCTATAAAATCTTTCTTTTCACTTGCAGATTCTAATGTACGAATTGCGGTTGTTCCAATCGCAATGACACGGTTTCCCCTTTGTTTCGTTAAATTAATTAAATCTGCTGTTTCCTTTGGCAAGGAATAATACTCACGATGCATCTGATGCTCTTCAATCTTTTCTACATTTACTGGTCGGAATGTTCCTAACCCAACATGTAATGTAACAAATCCAAGATTTATCCCTTTTTCTTTTAAATCAGTTAGCATCTCTTTTGTAAAATGGAGCCCTGCAGTTGGTGCAGCTGCTGAACCTCTTTCTTTTGCATAAACTGTCTGATAGCGTTCCTTATCTTGTAATTTTTCATGAATATATGGAGGCAATGGAGTTTCTCCTAATCGATCAAGAATCTCCTCAAAAATTCCTTCATAATGAAATTTTACAATTCTACCGCCAAAGTCGGTATTCTCTATAATTTCGCAAGATAACGCTTCACCAAAATTAATTTTTGCACCAACTCTTGCTTTTTTCCCAGGCTTTACTAGTGCTTCCCACTCATCACCAGTTTTCCGCGACAATAAAAAAACCTCTATTTTTGCACCGGTTTCATCCTTCGTCCCAATAAGTCTCGCTGGAATTACTTTCGTATCATTAAAAATTATCGTATCGCCCGGTTTTAAATATTCTTTCAGTTGATAAAAAATTTTGTGCTCTATTCTTCCTGTTTGACTATCCAATATTAATAGTTTTGAATGATCTCTTGGTTCACAAGGTGTTTGCGCAATAAAAGATTCAGGTAAATCATAATCAAATTCCGATAACAACATGTTTTTATACTCCTTAACTATTTCCGCATAAATTATTTCTTATTTCTCTTTTTATAATAACGATCCCGTTCGCTAAAAATACACCCACAATATGGTTGGCGATATAATTCTAAATTCTTACTTATATCTACCCCTTCATACCAACCAGTACGAAAATCTTCATAAAGGAATTTAATATTTTCTTCTTCCGCAATTCTTTTGGCTGTTGCTGTAATGACTTCATGATTTTGATACGGGCTTACTAAAAGACTTGTCGTAAAGACCTCATATCCATTCTCTTTAGCAAATTTTGCAGCCTGTCTAAGACGAAGTTCATAACACACTATACATCTGCCATTTGGTGCATTTAACGCACTCATTAGAAATGCTTCTAGTGTATATTCGCGATCAACTGTAATCGGCAACTGCACTTTTTCTGCAAATTCTATTGCGGTTTCTAGACGATGTTTGAATTCTTTATATGGATGAATATTAGGATTAAAAAAATACCCTGTTGGTTCATAACCCATATCACGCAATCTTTTTATAGGATAAGCAGAGCACGGACCACAACACATATGTAAAAGCAACTTCATTTTATCACCTGATTTCTATTTTTCTTCTGTTTTTATTGGGATTCCTAGATGTTTGTAAGCTGCCAAAGTCGCAACCCTTCCTCGTGGCGTTCTATTGATAAAACCTAGCTGCAAGAGATATGGTTCATATACATCTTCAATAGTATCCGTTTCTTCACTTATCGCTGCTGCTAAAGTATCAACGCCAACAGGCCCACCACCAAATTTCTCTATAATTGTAAGTAACATTGTACGATCTATTTCATCAAGACCTAATTTATCTACTTCAAGCATAGCTAATGCTTGATCTGCAATAGCATCCGTAATAATTCCATCCCCAGTAATTTGCGCATAATCCCTTACACGTTTTAACAGGCGATTTGCAATTCTCGGTGTTCCTCGCGAGCGCCTGGCAATCTCTAAAGCCCCTCGCTCTTCAATAGCAATATTTAAAATTTCTGCAGCCCGTTTGATAATATGAATTAAGGCTTCTGGCTGATAATACTCTAATCGCGAAATTACACCGAATCGATCACGAAGCGGCGCTGCCAATGCACCAGCTTTTGTCGTTGCCCCAATCAAGGTAAAGGGAGCAATATCTAATCGAATCGAACGAGCACTTGGCCCTTTACCAATAATGATATCGAGTGCGAAATCCTCCATCGCCGAATAAAGTACTTCTTCTACATTTCGCGATAATCGATGAATTTCATCAATAAAAAGTACATCTTTTTCTCCTAGATTGGTTAATAAAGCAGCCAAGTCCCCAGCCCGTTCAATTGCCGGGCCAGAAGTAACTCGAAAATTAACGCCCATTTCATTTGCAATAATCCCTGCCAACGTAGTCTTTCCCAATCCTGGTGGTCCATATAGCAAGACATGATCTAAAGCTTCCTTCCGCGATAATGCAGCTTGTACAAATATGGATAAATTGTCTTTTACTTTATCCTGCCCAATATATTCATGTAAATATCGTGGTCTTAGACTATACTGCCATTGATCAGCACTTTGCTCTTCGCCAATGACTATTCGTTCTTCTTGTAAATCCATCATTACCTTTTAGCAAACTCCTTAAGTACAAATTTTATCGCAGATTCTACAGAATCTATCGATTTTAAATTTTTTAAAATTGGCATAAATTCAGCTTGTGTATACCCCAAAGAAATCAATGCCTGTGTTGTCTCTGTTACAACGTCTTCTTTTCCTTCAAATTCTAAAGAATCTACATTTTCCAACGCATCTTTTTGCTCAGCAATTGCTCCAATTTTATCTGCCAGTTCTAAAATAAGACGTTCCGCCGTTTTTTTACCAATACCAGGCAACTTAGTTAAAATGCTTACCTGTTTTTGTCCAAGTGCCTGACAAAGCTTTTCAACCGTTATCGCAGATAAAATTCCCAATGCAACCTTAGGGCCAATACCAGATACTGAAATCAACTTGATAAATATATCATACTCCATCTGTGTGTAAAATCCATACAACTGCATAGCATCTTCACGTACATTTAAATATGTAAATAAAGTAACCTCATTATTTATGATCAATTGGTTACGGGTAGTTGTAGCGATAAAAACCCTATATCCTACCCCTTGAACATCTATAAAACAGCAATCAATAAACAACTGATTTACCGTACCTCTTAAATATCCAATCATAATTTATTTCTCCAAACTATATTATTTACACAATGGGTTGTACAAATAGCAACTGCCAAAGCATCAGCTACATCATCAGGATGAGGTTTTTTCGGTAAATTCAACAATTTTTCTACCATATAAATTACTTGTTCTTTTGTTGCTTTACCATAGCCAACAACAGCTTGCTTTACTTGTAGAGGCGTTCGCTCTACGACTTCAAGATTATTTGCTGCCGCAGTCAAAAGCACAGCCCCTCTTGCTTGTCCTACAGGAATTGCCGTAGTAATATTTCGATTAAAAAATAGTTGTTCTACTCCCATAATATCAGGTTGATATTCTTTTATTAAAGTATCTATTTCTGTATGTATTTTTAACAGCCTATCCTGTGGTTTACTCTTAGGGCTTGTAATAACTGCACCATAATGAATCGCTTTTAAATGATTTCCCCGCATTTCTACCAACCCGTAACCACAAATTGCCGTTCCAGGATCAATTCCTAATACTAACATTTCTTATCCCCCTACCAAAAGATATTACTTCGACAAATATATGTTCTATTCCTTTTTATCATCACAAACTAGTACAACAAAAAAACGAGCCTGATTTCCGAAAAATTTTTAACTTTTCCGAAAATCAGACGCATAATCTAGAAATTTACAAAATCTTTAATTTTTGTGTAAACTATTGCATTCTTCAGTTAATGTCAATATCTATCAGATAGCTAATAAAACGTGATGCTGTTAACTGTTTTTATTATTTAGACTGTATACCTTCTAAAAATTGAAGCATTTCTTCTTTCGATGAAAATACTAAACCATTTTTAATTTCCTCCAGCGCCTGTGGGTGCAGTTGATCGACAGAAATCATTGTTTGTTCACGTAGCAAAGGCTTATTATCTGGCATTCCAGAAAAAATAGCGATACGCCCCTCATGAATACCAATGAAATTATTATTCTTATGCCATTCACAATAATCATTTACCTGCAAACTCATTCTTATTTTATCCTCTGTAAATAATTCAATATTCCATTGCGGATAAACTTGTTGAAAACTTTTATAATCTATCCCAATACATTCACTGTTAGGAATTATTTCTTGAACAAGTTCATCCTTACACTTTGTATAAAAATATACTTGCTCTATTTGTGTCGATTGCTTTACGCGAATATCATTATCAAATTTACTTACAACTTGATCGTTATGCTCAGCTGTTCTTGTCATAAAAAGGTAACCGATCCCAAGCAATAAGAGAAAACAAATGCTTATACCCGCCATCATCATATATTTTTTCTTATTTAAGGTAATATCATCCAACATAAACACCTCATTATAAAGTATATTGCAATAATTATTACCAAAAATATTAATTTTATACAAATCATTGATAAAATAAGACTAGAATTCAAATAGAAACTTAACTCTATCTTCATTCTAGTCCAACTACTTTAAAGACTCAAGCCCTCTTAAGTTCCACTTATAAAAACTGTAGGCTTATTCACATAAAAACAAAGGTTTTGATTGTATGTCAGTTACGTACTTTCGCTAGATGATCTTTTAATTGTTGAATAAAATTAATCCATTAAATCTTCATCAATATCATAATTTGCATAAACCTCTTGTACATCATCATGATCCTCAAGGGCTTCAATTAATTTTAACATTTTAGTCGCATCCGTGCCTTCTAATTTTACTGTGGTATCAGGAACCATGCTAATTTCGGCTACGGAAGATTCAATATTGTTTTCTTCTAGCATTTTTTCAATCTCATCAAATACTTCTGGTTCACCTGTAATTTCAAAGGAATCTTCTTCGACTTGAAAATCATCAGCACCAGCCTCTAAAGCCAGCATCATCAACTCTTCTTCATTTGCAAAGTTTTCTTTCTCGACAACAAATACACTTTTCTTTTTAAACATCCACCCTACGCATCCGGTTTCGCCTAAATTACCGCCATTTTTTGAAAAGATATGACGTACATCAGCCGCTGTACGATTGCGATTATCTGTCATGACTTCGATCATAACCGCGCTACCACCAGGGCCGTACCCTTCATAAAGCATTTCTTCATAGTTGCTGCCTTCTAAAGCTCCTAACCCCTTCTGGATTGCCCTTTGAATGTTTTCTTTTGGGATATTGTTCGCTTTTGCTTTTGTTAAAGCAAGTTTTAATTTCATATTCCCTGTTGGATCGCTGCCTCCCATGCGAACAGCAACAGTGATTTCGCGAGCTATTTTCGTTGTTATTTTCCCACGTACAGCATCCATTTTACCTTTTTTATGTTTAATATTTGCCCATTTAGAATGTCCTGACATAAATAAATACGCACTCCTTTAATAAAATTGCAAGATATATTTTACCATACTATAGAATCAATCGCAAAATTTCTTATTTTTCAACAATAACTAATCTAAAGTAATTTTTCTTTCCTTTTCTAATCAATGCCGTATTATCGGTAAACATATTCTCCGCAATTTCTAATTCAATACTATTTACTCGTTCATTATTTATGGACAGCCCCCCTTGCGTAATCAAGCGACGACCTTCCCCTTTTGACGCAAAAACTGACTCTCTTGTTAAAACATCTAATAATTTTGCACCTATATCTGCTTTAGTGATCTCAATTGTTGGTGCATTCTCTAAATTTCCTTGTCCAGAAAATAAAGCTTTTGCCGCTTCTTCGGCTTTAAGCGCTTCCTCTTCCCCATGAATTAATTTTGTTACCTCAAAAGCTAAAACTTTTTTAGCTTCATTGATTTCTTGATCTTTTAATGCACCCAGTCGTCTAACTTCATCCATTGGTAAAAATGTCAATAAGGATAAACATTTTTCTACATCTGCGTCATTCACATTTCTCCAATATTGGTAAAATTCATATGGAGAAGTTTTTTCCGCATCTAACCATAATGCTCCACTTTCTGTTTTTCCCATTTTTTTACCTTCACTTGTCGTAAGTAAAGTAAATGTTAAACCAAATGCAGGTTTGCTTTCTTTACGTCTAATCAGTTCAACTCCGGCAATGATATTTGACCACTGATCATCTCCACCCATTTCTAATTTACAGTTATAACGATTATTTAATTCCCAAAAATCATAAGCTTGCATAATCATATAATTAAATTCTAAAAATGTTAAACCTTTTTCCATTCTCTGTTTATAACATTCTGCTGCCAACATACGATTGACAGTAAAATGAGTTCCTACACTGCGTAATAATTCAATATAATTCAAATTTCTTAACCAGTCTCCGTTATTTACAATAAATGCTTTATCGTCAGAGAAATCAATAAAACGTTGCATTTGTTTTTTAAAGCAATCACAATTATGTTGAATAACTTCATCCGTTAACATTCTACGCATATCAGACTTTCCTGATGGATCTCCGATAGTCCCTGTCCCTCCACCAACTAAGCAAATAGGTCTATGCCCCGCACGTTGCATATGTGCCATAACCATCATACCAAGAAAATGACCAACATGTAAACTATCCGCTGTTGGATCAAAACCTATATAAAACGTAACTTTTTCCTTATCAAATAGCTCAATAATCTCGTCTTCATGCGTCATTTGTGCAATAAAGCCACGTTCTTTTAATACATTAATTACATTCATCAATAAACCCTCCAAAGTTTTATAAATAAGATTTTATTTAGGAATTAAGATTTTCTTCATTCAGCCCCTAGTCCCTTAATAAAATAAAAAACTCGCCCCTAAAAAGGGACGAGATAAATAACACCCGCGGTACCACCCAAATAGTATTTTTACAAATACGACTTTGCAGCCTGTAACGGAGCCAACCGAATCCATCTACTCATTACTCAATAAAAATAACTTTCGATTTCTTGCTCATAAGTGTACTTCAAATAAATCGTTTACTACGTTTCACCTTCCCGTAGCTCTCTGAAAAACAAATTCATTTTACTTCTCTTAATCATTGCATTAAAACTATATTGCTAATAATGTATCATATTATAATAGTATAGTCAAATTTATACTATAATTTTACTATACTATTATTAGATTGCCCACTTACATTAGATAATCTTTATTATAGATTTGATTTTGCCACCCTATTTTGTCCACTTGCCACCATTTTATATATGGGTGCTAAATAGCTTTTCTTGTGCTTCTTTAATGTTTTCCGTCTGTACGTGAGTATATATTTTCATTAATGTATCTGGATTTTTCCAACCGCCTATTGCTTGTACTACTGGCACAGGAATGCCTTTCATAATTAACTCTGCTGCAGTTGTATGCCTTATACTATGAAGTGTTATATTTCCTTTTATATTTAATTCGTCAACATATGATTTAAATGACTTCGTAATTGTATCAGGAAAAAGGTGTTGTTTATTTTCTTGTTGAAAAACAAAATCATTTAAATCAAAGTTATCCTTACGCTTCACTGATTCATATTTCATCCTTAACGAAAACATAGTTTTATCAGATAAATAAACAAAATGGATATTTTTATTTTTCGGATATTGCTTTACTTCATATTTTCCTTTTCTAGCCTTTACGATTGTTTGCTGAATCAGAATACCACTCTTTTTAAAATCAACATTGCGCCAAGGCAGTCCTATTAATTCTGATCTTCTACTGCACGACTCAAAATATATTTTAAATAGTAAATAGTAATCATAGCTTTTTGATTTAACGTACTTTAAAAATCTTTGCTTTTCCATCTCATTAAATACATCTTTTTGCTTTGGTATAGTCGGCTTACATTTAATATTAAAACATGGATTTTTTTCTATTACTCCATTATCAATTAAATAATCGAAATAGAGTTTAATCTGCCCAATCGTTGATTTTGTATAACGTGTGGACAAGGACTTTCTATTCCGCCTATTGCCTCCTACACTTTGCATTTTCAAGGCAAGGCTTTTTATATCTGCCTTTGTTATTTCATTCACCTTCAAATGTCCAAGCGTAGGAAATATATGATTGGTCATCATAGCTTCGTTTTTAATCTGCGTTTGTATTTCGGTGAATGGTTTTCTTTCTTGTTCATGCCATAGAAGCATACCCTGTCCTAGAGTAGGAAAATTATTTGGTTCTATGTTATTAGTAGGTTCTTTTTTAACAGTTTGCTTTGCTGACTTTTTTACGATTGGCGGTTCTGTTTGTTGAGGTTTATCCTCTTGTAACTTATCCGTCATTTTGTACATTTCTAATAATTCTTTCCTAATTAATATAGCCTTATCTAATGTCTTAGCTTGTTTGACTACTTGCTTTTTTATATCGCCTAATCGAATGTTTATTTTTATCTGATAGATTTCCCTATTTTCCCTGTAGGTTATATATTTCATATTTTCTTTTCCTGTCATTTTTCTATGCCCTCCAACATAAGACAGGTTCGCGACACCACCACCATACCATAGGTGAGTATATAAATCCATCTTTTTATGTGGATATAGCAAAAATTAATTTAAAGCACTCTCACTTCCTCTATATTTATTTTTATCTTATTTCTGATAAAATGATAAGTGTATATAAAAATAAACTGCTTAGAATTGATTCTAGGGAGACAAAAAAACCTGCCCTAATAATAAGGCAGGAGTATTTTAACAAATATTATATTTTCACTTTATCATCCGATTGTTTAATAAATTCTATCTTTTTATCTCCAACAAATTCTATTAATTTATCTTTATCTATAACCTTAACCAAATTCGCTATTTGTTGGGCATATGCTTCTTCATTATGATAGTAAATAGTTGTTTTACCTACATTCTTATGTAATATTATATAGTTTAAAATATCTTTATCTGTAACGTCTAAAGAATGTCCAAAAATACAAATATTATGCTTTATTTTATCAGCCGTTGAATTATTGAAAAATCCATCAGGTTTTTTGTCGTTGGCATTTTCTAACCAATCTTTATATTTTAAACCAGTCTTCTTGTGTATTCGTTGAAAATATTTTTTAAATCGAATACAGGAAATATCTTTTTTAATATCTTCATCTTTTTCTATTGTTTCATCTATCCCTAAAACTAGATTATGTTCTCCTGCTTTCCCATGAATAAAATCAACATCTACATTCTTTACAATTTTACAATAAGTATTAGTATAATTAAAACTTATTACCGTATCGATAATTTTACTAAAAATAATCTTTTCTATAGAAATATCATTTAATAAAATATTATCATCAAATAATAATATATATAACTCTAAGCAATCTATAAAATTATTTAAATCATCTTCCAGTTTTTTTATATATTTTTCTCTACCTTCAATATTGATAGCATTATTATATTTAAACAACTCTCCAATCTTTTTCAAATCTTTAAAAGATATCAAAGGTTGCTTTGGATTTTTTTCATTTTCTTCTAAACATTTTATAATTTTTGCAATTTCAGATTCTAAATCAATCCAATTTTCCCCTATAGTTGTTTTAGGCTTAATTTTACTGTAGAAATATTCCAACCATAAATTTTCTTTAAAAAATAACCATTCTAACTTCGGATTATATTCTTTATATTTATTGTATAAATTCTGATTTGAATCTTTAATTTCCAGATTAAATTGATTCTCGCATTTCTTTTTAAATAGGTTTATACATAAATCTATTGGGTTTAATTCTTCTTTAATATAAAGATATTCTGCTTTTAAATTTTGTCCATTTTTCGCATAATATTCATATGATAATTTTTCACTTTTTATAAACTCTTTTAATATTACTTTTTTATCATCACTTAAAAGGATATCTTTATAAATCTTATTATATTCATATTCATATGAATTTTTTAATATCATTATAAACTCTAAAAAATCTTTATATTTAGTTGGTAATCCATGCGCTAAATCAAAACCATTTCCTATAATTAAAATATTTAAATTTATCCCTCATTCTACAAATAATACTATTATTATAGCACATAAAGTTAATGTAAAAATAAATTTGAATAAAAAAATAGTCCTACCAATATAAGTAGGATTATTGGAAAAAATATTATATTTATTATCAATTAATGTAAAAATTGTTTTATTATATGTTATAATAAAAATATTAAAGCGAACACAATCTATTTCTTGATAGATTGATAAATGATTTATGCGTGATGGTCGTTCATAAAATATCATCCTATCTTTGCAACCTTCTATTAACAGTCGGGGAAAGAGGTGATATTCATATGAAAAATTTCGTATTATGTACTGTTGGTATAGCGATACTTCTTGTAGGATGTGCGTTTTTACTATATGTAGATAAAGCTACACCAGCAGATAAGATTTCTTGTGAAATGAACGCTAATTGGGGTAGTGGAATGAAAATTAGTATCACAGGAGAAAGAAGTTCAGAACGAAAAAGACCATCCGCTTTGCCAGAAGCGGACAGTCTTGAAAAATAAAATCTTTGTTTTTTAGAAAAATTGTTTGTGGCGACCATCATTGTGGTTCGCTTCTTTTTATGTCTTCATTATAACGGTTTCAAAACCCTTTGTAAACCCTTTTTTATGTCTCTTTAAATTGTTTACAAATGTTTAAAAAAATATACATCGTTAAAGATAAAAAAGATCCTACTGCCCTAGAATCTAATCCAATACAATGACCTGCATTAATACAAATTTTCATATAATAACAACTCCTATTTAATAGATAAAATAAAAGCGTCTGCAATTTTACAGGTGCTTTATTCTTTATAAATTTATTACTTGTTTTTCGATTTTACTAAAGATTTTCTCTACAATCTCAACAACTAATATATATAATGCATCCCTTGCCTTAATCCAATAATTATTACTTTCCGCAATTTCATTCGTTAATCTTTCAACCAATAAATCTTTACGATTAATTAGCTGACTAACTAATATATTCTTTGCATAATCAACTAATTCATTCTCTACCTCGCCCAGTGTTTCTTTTACAGCTTCATCTGTTGCTGTTTTTATAACATAAAAAAGCAGTTACCCAAATAAATGAATAACCGCCATCGTCGCTGACCTGTATTTTATTATTAAAGCACCGTTTTTCCACCATTTTATTTTACGGTGGCAACTAAGAATGCAGTCAAATCTTTGAAAAACAAATTCATTTTACTTCTCTTAATCATTGCATTAAAACTATATTGCTTTATATCATAGCAAAAATTTATAAATGAGTCAAATTAATAAAATAAAAAGCCTAGCAAAAGCTAGGCAAAATTTTGGCTCCTTGAGTAGGACTCGAACCTACGACCGATCGG